>Ga0209755_10006921_pt1 | contig 12411 bp, 5 predicted proteins | sample TergutCo191P1_FD_187301 | JGI IMG/M metagenome (GOLD analysis project Ga0209755, IMG submission 187301) | Cornitermes sp. P1 segment gut microbial communities from Petit-Saut dam, French Guiana - Co191P1 (SPAdes) (version 2) | ecosystem: Host-associated > Arthropoda: Insects > Digestive system >... | reverse complement strand
TAAGAAAAAACTTGAAACTACCGCCTTTTAACCTTTTTGCCAACGAAGGCTGGCAGGGGGTGGTTTTTCTTCCCTTCACTTCCTGAGGGAAAAAACCGCCCCCTGCTCATTCGTGGAGATTGTTTTATTAGACAACTTGGATCATTGGTTAGGGGAGATGAGATTGGTTACTTCGACAATGAACCATTGCCCTGACCCGTAGAACTGTCAAACTGAAAGTTTGTGATTCGTAGGGTTGGCACGATATTTGCCCGCGCATGGTTCGCTTAGCCCGAAGCAAAAATCGTGCCAAAAGGGTCTTTGGGAATTAATGTTTTAAAGCTGGAATTTTTGTTAGCTTTTACTTTTTTTGTATATCCTGTTTTTATTAGCTCCAGTTGCTGATACAATTCCTTCGTCAGCTAGTTTTATTAATACTCGTTGTGCGGTTTTGGGATTCCGTCCAATTAGTATTGCGGCATCTGCCGTATTGATGTGGCTATTTTCTGAAAGATAAGCGAGGATAACATCACGATATACCTTATCGGACTTTTTATCGGACATTTCCTCGTTATTGGACAAATTATCGGACTTTTTATCGGACACAGCGTCTTTATCGGACATTTCCTCGTTATAAAAAGTAAACGGTATAACTGTTTTAAAGACATCGTTGTCAATCAGTTCTGGTTCACATCCTGAATACATTTTCGTAAATTTATACAGATTTCTAACTCCTGAACCCAGAATGTCAGCTCGTCCTATATGTATAAAAAAACTAGCCAATAAAGGGTTCTTTGGGTATGGCGTAAAATTGTTAGGGTCAATGCGACCTGGATTTTTTGGCAGACTCCAATTCTCTGTAACAATACGATTTTGCTCAATTATTATTTTTGCGGGATAGGCGCTTGTATAATCCCGATGCACAAGAATATTACTTACAAGCTCACGAGCGATTTTTGAGCGGATACTTACTGATTGATCGTCAATCATGTAAAATTTATCCAGAGTATGTTTGTTTATAAATTCAATTAATTGTTCATAAGCGTCTATCAGATTTGTTGTTACTATTAAACGATCATCATAATGATCTAAGTTTTCTTTACGGCATATTGCATCGGTAAGATAATTATTTGTACAGGAACGAATAACCTCATCACGACCGAAAAGTAATATTGCCGCAAGATTAAAACCTGACTTTCCTGTTTCAAGATCATCCTGATATAATCCTGCGCTACGCAGTAGTTCCATATCTGACATACTTGTCCATGGATGATCAGATTGACGATTTGAAGCCAAACGGCGAACTTTTGGTATAAGTCTTTCAAAGTCAAAATCTTCATTTTTTGAATAAGGAAAAATCTTTCGTTCCGAATAATCTGCAGCTTTACGCCGATGAAGCTGTGCAACCATTTCGGAATTTCGTGTTATATCCATATCACCGTCTTCAGCTCTATCATAGATTTTACTGTTAAACATTACTACTTGAGAATTCGGCGGAACATAACACCACAATATGGTTTTTCCATTAATTTCTGCTTCTTCAAAGGAAATAAATAATGTAGGAGCGAATCTTAGCGGATTGTTTAAAGAACTTACGAAATCTTTTTTAATTTTAGAAGCAGCTTTTGGGTCAATTCCTATAACATTACCATTATCTTTTACTCCTAGCAGAATATAACCGCCATAACGGTTTGAAAAAGCAGAAACTGTTTCATAGACACTAGCTGAGAGTTCTTTTTCACAGCTTTTATATTCTACGTTTAATCCTTCACCGTCTTTTATTAATTTGTTAAGTTTTGTTAGCATTGGTTAATTATCCTCCTGTCATATAACTCAGCAATTAATTTCTGTGTAAGCCATATATTTTCATCCTGATAGCGCATTTCAACGCTATTTGCGCTATTACCTGTAACCGTAACAAATGTTAGATATTCAGTGGTAGATGAATGTATTGTTATTTCATTTTTTTTTGCCATTTTTATTCCTTAGTATACTTAACATAAAACTTAAATAAACGTAATAAAGCAAAAAATAACAAATTGGCAATTCCTAAATTATAATCTTGCTCTAATAACAGTGAATGTGCTACTTTATTTCTTAAATTTAAACCATTTTGTTCAATGAATAAATATTTAAAAAATATAAGTTCATCTTCATCAAATATTTTTTTTATATTCTCATCATGTAACAATGCATTTAAATCTTTTTCATGAGCTGTGCCTGTATTGTTATCAGAAATTATTGTTGGAAATCCGTTTAATGTAAATAATTCACGAAATAATCCCTCAAATTTTAAAGTAGTTGAATCAATAAACATAAGAAAATCAGTATTATTTATTTCTTTGTTTATCAGATATTTATTAATAAGTTGAAAATATTTATTTAATAAGGTAATAATAATATTTGAATATGTATATTTTATTTCATCTCCATTACTATAAGAAATTTTAAAAATACTGGTAAACCAAGTATTATTTAATAAATCATCTAAAATTATACCAAATGTTAATTTTTTACTTTCTATTAAATCTATAATTACTAAATTTATACATCTACTTTGAATTTGCATAACAAATCCATACATTTCCATCATTTTATGCCAATTTTTTTCTTCATCTGTCGAACACACTTTAACAAGATTACCACGTAGATCAAAAACATCATAATTACCGCCTATAAGCGATAATAATCCTCTTTCTTTTCTTAATGCATGAGTCTTAATAAAATCTTTTGATGGGATAAAATGTTTATTATGAATAAAAAAAGACAAAATATCATTTATAGACATTTTATTCAATTTTTTAACTAATAATTCTGCATCATCTATCATTGGCTTAATATCAATTTTTGTTTTAATTTCACTAAATTTTAAATTGTTAGAAATCTCCTCATAAATCCTCTTTAATTCTTCAACTTTTGTATTATTTTTTAATTTAGAATATATTCGTAAAGCTTCAAGACAATAATGAACACTTACAATTGATTTATTAAATTCATATATTAATATTTCATTTGCAGAACCCAGATTCTCATACATAGATGTCGCATCAAATTTTATTTTTTCCACAATCTTTATAATTAACTCTAAAATTCTTATAGCTTTGGAAGCTTCTTTATTTTGTAATAATTTATTAACAAAAATGTTTATTTGATTAAAAAAATCTTGATATAAAATATTCTTAAAATATTTATAAGAATAATGAATAATTTCTAATAATCTAACACATATATTTACACCATAATCATAATCAATATTTTTTAAGATAACATTTATAATTTCTTTTTCGATATTAAAATTATTATTATCTTTTATCTTACATTTTATATAAAATGCCCTTTTTAAACATTCTAATAAATCAAAATCAATGTTTTCATTTTCTCTTTGTTCTGTTAAAATGTCTTTAGCTAGAAGATAATTTTTAATAGCTTCAAGAGCATAATTATTGTGTTTTTTTGTAAGCCATAATACATGATTATATCTTGCTAATATAAATGTGTTATTAACTTCCTTTGTTCTATTTTCAAAATATTGCGTCAAATCAATATTGATTTTATTATAAAAAAGAAATTTTTCCATATCAAAATTGTTCAAGTCATCTAAAGCATAATTCAAATATAAAATACCATTTTCCAATATCGCTGCACTTCTAATATTTTCAGAATTATTTTTTTCTGATATAATATTTTGTAGTTCTTGTTTTAATTCAATATTTAATTTATAGAAAGAATTATATTTATCACTATTTAATGCTTCATAAAAATCAGATAAAATATTTAGTTTATCAGAGTTATTAATAATAGACATCTCTATTCATCTTCTCCACCCAACTCACTACCCATCCTATACTTTATATCATAATTGATAATGAAGTCCAGTTCTTCTTCCGTAAATCCGTAATGTTGAGCAAGAACTTTGTCAATTTCGTTTAAAATATATTTATTTTTTTGAGGAAAATATCTTCTGTATTTTTTAATGGTTCCATCTTTTTTATTTTCAATTTGCCATACTGCTTCTTTTTCTATTGAAGAAAGATACTCATCTGTTAACAATAATAGTTTGTGTGTTAAAGTTTTATTAGATGACATTTCAAAATGAAAAGACGTAATATCTTTCTTTGATAAATGATAACAATCAGAAAATAAAATCCAATAAAAATAGAATAGGGAACTATTAATAACACTTATTATTATATTTCTGTTTTCTTCTGTATTTATTTTAATTGAATCAACAGTACTAGAAGATACCAATATATTGTTTTTATAATACTTTGGTTCCTTCTTGAATGCCAATTTATAAAAGAAATTACCCATGCTTCTGAAATATAAAGTAAATTTTCCTCCTATTAATAATTCGATCGGTTGTTTTTCATTAATTTTACATAATATATTTTTCTCAATATTGTTATTTTTTCTTGTGATATAATTATTTATTATAACAGCAGGTGAGTAATAAATTTTTTCAAATAAATATTCACGTTCTATTGAATAACATCTGTTATAAGCTGTTGTATTTATATTTTTTAAGTTCATATTATTTTTAATTTTATCAATTATAATTATAGATAATTGTATCTTAACTCCTATAAATAAAGTTGATGGATTTGTAGTCGATTCAAAGTTTGAAAGCCAAAAATTATTTGATTTATTTAAATAAATATTTTGTAATTTAATCATTCTATTTGTTGAAAAAGATGCTAATGGAATAATCATACTTAATTTACCATAAAGTTGTATATTAGAAATAACTCTTTCCATTATAAGAGCATACAAATTCCCACAACTTATGGTTTCATATCCTTTCACAGTATAATTGTTCTTTACCTTACTATACTCCACATACGGCGGATTCCCAATCACAACATCAAACCCGCCTTTCCTGACAATCTCATAAAACTCAGCAAACCAATGAAAGGGCTGATGACTCTCTTTCCATTGTAAATACGCTTTTTCCTTTTCCTTCGCGCTCTTCCACTGAGTCTGAGCGCCTAAACCGTATGTATCAGCAAGATAACGATTTAAATTTTCATTTAGTTCTTTTAATCTTTCAACAAGGTTCTTTTTACATTTTTTATGTTCTTCGCTATTCAAGGAAGTTTTTGTTTGCAATTCATGAAAATGCTTGTACTCTGCGGCAACAAAATCACATGATGTTTTTAATTCGTTCAGTTTTTCTTTATAAATCAAGTCGCCTTCAGTATTACGGACTACCTCTTCCAAATGCTGTTCTGTCGCAAAACCTACAAGGGTATTGCCTGAACGGATATTAAAATCAATGTCGGGTAACGGCTCGAGCCCGTAATTAGGTTTGTTTTTTGAAGGATCGACTTCGGCTACAAGTTTAAGAAATAAACGCAGTTTTGCGATCTCTACCGCTTCTTTCATTAAGTCAACGCCGTATAAGTTATGCAGTATTATCATCTTAAAAATATAATATGTAACATTTGGATGATTTTCTGACTTTACATCAACCAAACGCTCTTTAAAATCAGTATTTCCTTTTGTGTTGGCATTGTAGAATTCTTCCATGCGGTGAATGCACACTTCATACAAAGGCTGTAAAATATTAAGAGCGGCAAAAAGAAACGCGCCTGAGCCGCAAGTTGGGTCAAGAATTGTAATACTGCAAAGTGATTTATAGAATTCTCTGATAAATTTTGAATCTTGTGTTTGTTCAAGATAATCTTGTATTAACTTGCGAATATTCAGATTGTATGTAATAAAGTCGCTAATTTCCAGTATTTGCCCATTAATAATTTTTGATTTTAAATCAAAATACCGTTGAATACGGGTTATAGTTTCACGCCATATTTCAGTAGGAAGACCTATTTCTCCCGATGTTTGAGTGTTCCAGTCTTTGCGCCTTTCCAGAAGATTTGGTTTTGTTGTATCAATTCCTTTTTTAATATTTTCAGGAATATTAACATCATCTATCGTTGAACATCCTTCCGCGCCTTTTTCTACAGAGTCATATATATATTCATCGTCTGAGTCTTGTAAGAATTGCCAAAAGCCATACCCTGGTTTAAACGGTTCAGGATAGTAAGATTTAACTTTTTCAAGCAAGAAAGGAATTATTGTATTTTTTCCGATATAATCCGTTATATCTTCTTTTGTATAATACGCTCCCATTTCTTTTTGATTAATATATTTTTCAAAAATATAACCGATAACGTCAGGATTAATATCTTTACCGCTTGCCGTTACTCGTGTATCAAGATGCCAGTTCCATTTATCAAAAAAAGTAAATATTTTTTCAAATGCTTCATCTTTGATTGTGATTTTTTGATAGATGCTTTCTAATTCATGAACATCAAAAAGACCGCCGTTCAAGTAAGGGATTTTTCCGAATTTGACAGGCGATTGTGATTTCTTTCTTTTTTCTTCTGGTCTGCCTAATTCATCATGGAACAATTCTAACAAAAAAGAACGATAGAAACCATAAAAATTATTTTTACCTGTTAACTTCTTACATTCATCAAGTTTTTCTCTTAAATAATGAACATTCCAGTCAAGGAATCCTTTTTTTTGTATGAAATAACAGAACATCAAACGGTTCAACATCAATGAAGCATACCATTGTTTTTTCTCATTTTCGTCATCAGGTAAAGAGTCATCAATTCCTTTGATGAACTCAAGAAACGTTTTATGTTCTCTGGCAAACTCAACATAAAACTTCTTTACCACCTGTTCGCTGTTGATGGAAAATATATTTACTCTTTCTATTACGTCATGCAAAGTGATATATTCTTCTTCTTTTAATTCAAAGACAATGTTGCGTAATTTCTGGAACAAACCTTCAACATCCTGCCCTTTATACCATGAAAATGTAACAAGTTTTTTTAATTTTTTATCTTCATACAATGGGAGCTGCCAGAAACTTTCTGTTTTTTCTTTATTTACAAATATTAATAAATGTTCAAAATATAATACGTTTAATTTCTTCTCCAATTGCTTACGGATGCTTACATCGGGTATTTTTTCAGAAATACATTGAATAATGCAAAAACCTCTTTTCTCAGCTATTCCTGTTAATGTATATATATTTTCCTTGACTTCAAAATTACGATTAAAACTAAAATTATCCCAACCTTGTTCCAGAAACAACTCGGAGAATTCACAATTTTCTATATAGTCTGCAAACTGTGATTTTGTCATGCCCTTAGTCCCATTGAACAAATTATATGAGGTTCTTTAGTCGAATAGCCTTTTTTATCTTTAATACTTAATTCGCCTTGTTCACGCAAACCTGAAACAAGTTCGATAAGATTAATATCGTCAATGCCTGATTTTAATTCACGATTCATTACTTCTCTTGCGTATTCTTTTAAAGGAAAATTATATAAATCTTCATGCGTGTGTTTTATTTCGTCTGTATCAAAAAGCGTTCCTTTGTTTGCTTTTAACCAATTTCCGATACGCATATACGCCCTGTATCGCGCGCCTGTTGTTTTACCTAACTGTCCGCCCAGCTTTGTAGTCGTATCGGTAATATATTGAACCGCTTTTTTTACAATCTCATGATGAATTTCATTTCTTTGAAGGGCAGGTTCGTTTATACTGCATTTAACGGCTTTTAATATTTCGATATGCGATTGTGTTACGATTTCCCCTTTTTCATTTATCCATGTCAGACAGTCATTATCATCTGTTGTTTTAGCGTAGACAATCGCTCCATTGTCTGCCTTTTGAATTGGCAATTCACCAAACTCTGACGCAATTTCACCAAAAGGTGATGTATTCGGTATATCAGCTTTTTTAGTTGCGTAAATTACATCAGGTAGTTCAGGAATTAAAGTTTTTAATTCAGGGTGAGCGTCAATGCCGTTTTTCCATAACTGATAACAATAAGACGCAAGATCAACTTCCATTTCGTCTTCTTCATCAAGTATACCTGATTTTTCATTATATAAATCTTTTATGTTTATCGGATCGCCGTCAAAAAACACTTCATCCGAACCGACGGTTTCAGCGTTTTCTTTTATGCGTTTTTGAAGACGACCGCGAAGATCAAGTATTGTTTCAAGACCATCTTCGGGCAGAAAAGAAAAACACCATATTTTATCGCTTTTTTGCCCTATGCGGTCAACACGCCCTGCTCTTTGAATTAGCCTGATAATTGCCCAGGGGAGATCATAATTAACAACAATATGGCAATCCTGCAAATTCTGTCCTTCGCTTAAAACATCGGTAGCGATAAGAACACGAAATTCCTCGATTTCCCTGTTGCCAATATGTTCTTTGTTACTTGCAGGGCTAAAGCGGTAAGCCTGTAAACTGGGATTTTCACAAGAGCCTGTGGCACATAATATATCAGTCAAGCCGCGTTTCTTTAGCGATTTGAACAAGTAAAATGCGGTATCGGCGTACTGAGTAAATACCAGAACTTTGTCATTGGGAAATTTTTTTGTTATCAGATTATACAGAGCATTAAGCTGGCGATCTTTTGACTGTTCCCATGATTTGCTTAAATCAAGTATTTTTACTAATTCCGATGTATCATTTTCGATATCTTCTTTTAATTTTTTATTAAACAGGGAACTGCGTATCCATTCATATTTCTGTCTATTGTTTGAAAGCACCAAATAATATTTTTGAGCAATATCTAAATATTCTTTTTTTTCGGTAATAAAGACCTCAGTATCTTTTTCCTTATCAATATCTTCATCGGAATATAGAATATCATTTATGATGTCGCCTTCCTGTTTGCCTACAGGAAATTCAAGCCCTTCATTTATTGCGTATATAAATAAATAGTTGCGAAGTATATGCCTGCTTATTGACAATAAAAATGAATAACCTGAACTTTCAAGCCTTTTAAACAGATTGGTTCTTGCAAAACCTCTTAATTGTTTTCCCGCTTTTGCTAAATTACTTTTAATATTTTTTTCTTCATTTGTCATTCCTTTCATTGCGTCTTTATTTTCATATTTTTCCTGTCCCAGACCATAACGGGGTAAGAGTAACGCATTGATAATTGAAACAACGTCGGAGGAATACAGGCGTGCATACTGGTCTTCGCTGTCAGATTTATTAAATTTGTATTCCGCTTTTGCGGGAATACGATCAGGAAAAAAACTTTTTTCGATAATACCGTTTTCGTCAGGCGCAAATTCGATATATTTTCTTCCTGTGTCTGTGTCTGTTTTTGAATAATTTGCTTTAATAAAACTGCGGGTACGGCGAACCAAAAAAAGCCTCATCAGTTCCGCCCAATCATCTGAATAATCGCTTTTCTCAAATGCTGCAATGCTTGATTCTTTTACTTGATGTTTTGCCGAAAATTCTGCTTTTCCGCCCAATTCATTTATATACCGTTCAGGAGCTATTCCTAAATTTGTTTCTTCATTCAGGAATAATCGTAATTGATTTGATAAGTCGTGATAACCTTTATTGTAAGGCGTTGCTGTAAGCAGTATTACTTTAGAATCGTTTAACGCAAGGTATTCAGCGACCGCCCGATAACGTTTTCCATCACGATTCCGCAGGTTATGGCTTTCATCAATTATGACAAGACGGTAACGGCGTTCATTTTTTAATTTGTTCTGAACTTCGCCAAGAGATATTACCTTTGCGCGAAGATGATATTTATGCACATAACCTTCCCACATATCCTGAAGATTGGGCGGACAGATTATAAGCGTTTCAAGAAAAAAATCATCTTCAAACATTTTAGCAAGAGCTGTTGCGGTTATTGTTTTTCCGAGCCCTACAACATCTCCAATGATAACGCCGCTTCTTTTATGAAGGTGATGGGCGGCGACCTGTACCGCATTTTGTTGAAACGGCAATAATACATTTTTGAAAACTTTAGGTACAGAAAATTCCGCTATACCTGCTCTGGCTTCCTGTGATAAATGATAAACCATTTTCATATAAACGTAATACGGTTTTAGAATCTTTTCTGATGCCCAACTATTGTCAATAATGTCCGCCAGTTCCAAAGAAATATCAATACTAAGGCGATCCTGCCAGCGATCCTGAAACCACGTTTCAAGTTGATGCGCGGCGGTTTTATCGGTTACATCAACATTCAATTCGCCTTGTTTTGAAAGCCCTGCAAAAGTTAAATTACTGCTTCCAAGATAACCGATTATTGGAGCGTTATAATCATCACGATAGGCAAGATATAATTTTGCGTGCAACTTAAACGCAAGATGCAGTTTAACTATTACTGCTCCTGTCCGTAATTGACGTGAAAGTATTTTTAAGGTTCTCTCGTCTGTATTTGTAGGCAATCCTATAGTCAATTGTCTTTTGAAATTTTGCTTTTCTTTTTTTTTTATTTCTATAGCGGTTGTATTATCAATTTTGGTTTGCTGGAGAGCATAAGATTCCTCCAGTTCCGCTTGCGGAGATATGGGCATACCGATAAGGACACGAGCCTTATAAACGGTATCATCTTCATATTTTTTGTCTAATTGACAGCCAGATAATTGCTCCACGCTGTCTAAGAGAAGGTTCCAGCCTCTAAGATTAAAGTAACCTATGCAAAAATCTGCCCTTTTTGCCCTTGTTAATGTTTTATTTAGAGCTTTTGCGAGGTTATCACCAGTAAAATTGTCAAAAATCGTGGGCAAAACCTGTCTCCTTATATATTAGAACCAATTTTAGCATAAAATGATTTATGATTCAATCTTATAAAAATTAGCATTTCAATGCGAAAAACAGGGTTTTTAACAACCTTCCCCCTTGCCCCCTCTAAGATTGGGTAAACAATATACAGCGATAGGAAAATCACTTTTGAAATACGGTGTAAAATTGTGTTAATTTGTTTTAATTTATGTAATTAGTAAAGTTATCTTTTTGAAATTGACATTTATTATTCTTATGTTTTACAAAAGTTAGCAAATTTTACGGTCGCACACACTCCCCTGATATAAAAATTGCATCCATGCAATTTTTATATCTTGTAGTTTTTACTTTGTAAAAACTACTGGTCAAAATCGGTTTTATGTATCAAAAATGTAGCATGGTTGAAGTATAATTGCGAATTATGCTACAGTTCCAAAACTGTGCAAATATGTGTAAATCGGTGCAATTCAATCTTTTCTTGTTCTATCTTCTTTTTTTTATGTACCTTATGCTATAAAAAAAGAAAATATATATAAATTTATTTATATATAAAGAATAGGGAATTTGATTACAAATTCAGCATACTACATTCTTTCTGCACTGCCAAAAACTGACTGATTTTAAGCCTCCCTACGGTCGGTGTGCATAAGGAAATTTATTTATAACGCCGCATGAATGCGGCTTTCGCAACACTTATAAATTTTTTTAGAAAGCGTTTTGCCTTTTCATTTTTTAAAATTGTGGCGGGGCAAGAACCGAATAAGGCTATCACTCGATTGGCAGTCCGCTATGGCAGTAAGAGGGCTATCAGTTATCACTTACAAGGCTGCCGCTAGTCTGCCGAACCGTCAAACCGAAGGTTTGCGCGGAGCGAAGGTGAGGCTGTCTAGCGGTGAGAGCCGATTTCTAACCGAAGGTTCGTATGCCATTGTCTATGACGTGCCGAAAAAATTGCGTGGAGAGAGCGTCGAACCGAAGGTTCGCTGAATGGCTATTTTTTCGGCGTATGTGTTGTCTGCCTTTGGTTTTCCTCTGCCATAGCGGAAAGAACAAAGTATTTGCTTCATGGGCTATCAGGCTTCAAAATTTTTAATGTTTCAGTTGCGAAGTAAAGAGCCTCATTAGTTTTCACTTTATAAATAATGCCGATAGGCGGAAGTTTTGCGTAGCGTAACGTCAAACCGAAGGTTCGCGCAATACTGAAGCTTAGCGATAGAGCCGAATAAATTATCACTACGAAGGTATTTGCTTTATCGGCGATTTTGTTTTCATTATGCGGATAAATGTAACGGTTGGGAATTTGGGAGACGGCTATCACTACATTAGCCGTTGACGGACATCGACACGACTAGGCGCAACAGAGGATTTTCTTTAGCCGAATATTTTATCACTTACACTTATTGCCCAACTTCGCTTAATGCCGAAAGTATACGACGTTTTTTGCGCCCTATAGAAAAATTGCGATAGCAATTTTGGGCGCAAAAAATGTGGGTGAGGGCAGCCAAATGTTTTTTTTATTTTGTTAATCATTTCTGCCCGAACCCCGAGCCGCTTTTGCGGCGAAGCGTATACTGGTAATTAAGCGAAGTTGGGTCTTTGGAAATAACTCTTACACTTACATAAACTTGAAAATCCTCTGTTGCGCCGTATCGGACTAATCATTGCATGATGTAAGACGAAAAATTCAACGGTCTGCGGATTGCAGATAAACGTAACACTTTAGAAGGGCGGGGTGCAGGGGTTTTTGTACCGCTTTAGAATTACGCCTTTTTAGAAGACGGCAGAAAAATTGGTGCGTGAAGGATTAGCACCAATTTTTCTGTTTTGACCGGCAGGGATGCCGGGCAAAATTGGATTTAT
>Ga0209755_10006920_pt1 | contig 12412 bp, 11 predicted proteins | sample TergutCo191P1_FD_187301 | JGI IMG/M metagenome (GOLD analysis project Ga0209755, IMG submission 187301) | Cornitermes sp. P1 segment gut microbial communities from Petit-Saut dam, French Guiana - Co191P1 (SPAdes) (version 2) | ecosystem: Host-associated > Arthropoda: Insects > Digestive system... | reverse complement strand
ACTCCTCCACGGCGAAGCAGCCGCCGCTTCTTTTACGAAAGACGCGTTATTGCTGTCCTGACCTGCCATTACAAGCCTGTGCGGAAATTTGGTTCTCTCTTTAAAAATATTAAAAGCTTCTATCAGGCGGACATGGTTTTTAATTGGATGATCAATTCGCGTAACGCACAGCACATACGGCCGGCGAAAACTGAACGGCTGTATTAAAAGAACGCTTTCCTCGTTTCGCTGTCTTGGGTAAAAAGCTTCATGATCAACTCCGTTTGGAACTACTTCAATTCTGTTTTCTTTAACATGAGCGCGGTCAATCAGTTCCTGCTTAACAAATTCGCTGACTGCGATTATTCTGTCCAAACGGCGAAGCGAATTGGGAAGAATCATGCGAAGAAACGCGCCAAGCTGAACTCTTGTTTTTCGATTGCCGAAATACGCCGCCATGTCATGCACTACGCCGATCGTCGGACATGGTGAATTATACGGAAGATGGCGGTGCGCTGCCGGAAAAAAGCAGGCATCGAATTTACGCTGAATTGCAAACTGAGGATATTTATAAACATGCCACAATGAATTTGCGGTATTCCCATGAATTGAACATTGAGGAATAAACTCGAAATTAGGCGCTACATCATTGTATGTGTATCGATCGTATTCCCATCCAAAAAGTTCAAAGAGAGCTTCTGAAGGCAGAAAACGCTTTATTACCTGGGTTAAATACATACCTACTCCGGACTTGCCGCCGTCGCAGGCAAAGGTATCCAGCCCTATTTTCATTTATTCCTCCGCAGTGGAACTAACATCCACTTTGCCATACTAACACAACATGAGAACAGACACCATAGGTGTCTGCCTACGGGGCAAAAAAAACCGTCTGACCGCTCGCAAGCGGTCAGACGGCTCTGGCGATTTCTCCCCATAAAATCGTCAGCTACCTCAAGTTATATCCCCTACTTTCTTAATTTCATCAATGAACTCATCCAGGTTGTTAAAATGCTTATAAACCGACGCAAAACGCACATACGCAACTTTGTCCAGTCTTCCAAGCCTTTCAAGAACCAAATCCCCGATTATCGAGCTTGATATTTCACGGCTGCCTTTGCTTTGAATTGCCGTTTCATCCTCAATTTCATTTACAAGGTTCTCAATTTGCATGGCGGAAAACGGCCGTTTTTCGAGGGCGCGCACTACTCCGCGCTCAAGCTTTTCGCGATCAAAAGGCTCCCTTCTCGAGTCCTTTTTAACGACCATAAACTGCCTTTCGTCGATTTTTTCATAACTTGTAAACCGATAACTGCAGCTGATACATTCCCTGCGGCGGCGCACAGCGTCGCCATTTGCTAAAGATCGTGATTCTATGACTCTATCTTCGATTGTACCGCAATGAGGGCAGCGCATATAGTGTACCTATCCTTCTCCTACTCCACATATAGTGCCATACATATAGCGTACATGTCAACCCCCTACGCTATATTTAGAGAATTTCTGTAAAGAAATCGAACATTAAGTTCGTGCTTGTTTGTGTGGTTCGTGGTAAAAAATTTTGGTATAATATGTCATGACTTTGACGGATAAGCAAAAGGTTGCAGAATTTCTTGATATGAGTAAAGATTATCTTGGCTCAGGATATAAAAGTGAAAAAATCGAATATCAATTTGATGATTCACAGGCTGCATTGACAGAAAGCAATATCGATTCAAATAACGATTTAACTTTCGATTCTATCGGGAAAATCGCAGAAGAAATCAAAGTTTGCAGAAACTGCTCTCTTTGCGAGAAACGATTAAACGCAGCGCCGGGCGAAGGCGTACCTGAGCCGCTTGTTTTAGTTATAGGCGAAGGCCCCGGCGAAGACGAAGATAAACAGGGACGTCCTTTTGTGGGAAGAGCCGGACAGCTTTTGGATAAAATGCTTGCCGCAATCGATCTTTCGCGTAACACGAATTGTTTTATCGCAAACGTTGTAAAATGCCGCCCGCCTGGTAACCGCGACCCCTACCCCGAAGAAACCGGCGCATGCGCGCATTTTCTTGAACGCCAGATAAGTTTATTAAAACCTAAATACATTCTTGCAGCAGGCAGAGTCGCTGCGCAGACGCTTTTAAAAACAACCGAGTCAATTGGCCGTCTTCGCGGAAAATCATGTGAGCTTACGGTATTAGGTGAAACGTATCCTCTCTTTGTTACATATCATCCTGCGGCTCTTTTGCGCAATGAGGATTTAAAACGTCCCGCGTGGGAAGATTTAAAAATTTTAAAGTCCAGGCTGGAGTAATAATTGTCTCTATATTACGATTTGATTTTTGATATTCCTCCTTCCTGCGATTACCCTGCAGGGCAAAGTTTCACCTACAAAACCGACACTGAACAAAAAGCCGCTGTTGGAAAAAGGGCAATGGTTCCATTTGGAAGAAGAGACTGCCTGGGTTTTATAGTTTCAGAGCGCGAAGAACTCCCCGAAGGCGTTAAAGAAGACACTGTAAAAAAAATACGCAGAGTTGTCGATGCTGAACTTTTATTCGGCGAAAACGATATCGAAATCGCAAAATGGATGGCGGCATTTTACATTTGCAGCGCAGGGCAGGCGCTTTCTGCGATGATACCGTCAGGCAGAAGGCAAATTGTTCCCTCTCTTCCCGATGAAGATGAAGAAACGCAGGACTCTCTTTCAATTTCCGATGAACAGGCAAAGGCGTTACACGAAATTACTTCTTCATTAAGCGAACAGAAAATGTTTTATCTTTACGGCATAACAGGTTCAGGAAAAACTGAAGTGTTTCTTCGCGCCGCGCAGTTTATGTTAAACGCGGGAAAATCCGTTATTTATCTTGTGCCTGAAATTTCTTTAACACACCAAACCGCGCAGATGATTGTAAAACGCTTTGGCCCAAAGGCTGCGACATTGCATTCGGGCATGAGTCCTTCAGTGCGTCTTGCAGAATGGATGCGCATCAGAAAAGGAGATGCGCCTATTGTCGTGGGACCAAGAAGCGCGGTTTTTGCGCCTGTTCCAAATCTTGGGCTTATAATAATCGATGAAGAGCATGACAGCTCATATAAATCAGGTAACACGCCTCGTTATCATGCTCGGCAGGTTGCTCTTCGCCGATGCTCACGGGAAGGAGCCTGTCTTGTGATGGGCTCTGCAACTCCGTCTGCGGAAGCATGGAAGTTAATGCAGGAAGGCGAAATAAAACGACTGGATCTTTCACGGCGTCTTTCAGGCGGAGGAATGCCTGAAATAAAAGCTGTGAGTCTTTCAAAAACCGAAGGATGTCTTACAAAAGAATTAAAGGACGAAATTTTAACAACCGCAAAACTTGGAAAGCAAACTATTTTATTTATGAACAGAAGAGGCTTTGCGCATTTTTATCAATGTCCTCAGTGCGGCTGGGAACTTGTGTGCAAAAGATGTTCTGTCTCTCTTACATATCACAAAACAAGGGGAAAGTGCATGTGTCATTACTGCGGCTATTCGTCGCCGCCTCCTTCAGTTTGCCCGCAGTGCGGCAGCGTAGAAGCTGGTTTTCGAGGATTCGGAACAGAAATGATCGAAGAAGAAGTGCGCCGCACTTTTCCCGATTTACGCCTTAGGCGCGTTGACGCGGATACAGCTTCAAAAAGCGAAGGCGGTCTTGAAGAAACACTATCACTCTTTAAAACAGGCGTAATTGATATCCTCCTTGGCACACAAATGGTCGCAAAGGGATTGAATTTCCCCGGCGTAAGATTGGTCGGCGTCGTGTTTGCGGACACAGGTTTACACCTGCCTGACTTTCGCGCGGCGGAAAGAACTTTTTCGCTTATTGTCCAGGTTGCAGGACGCGCAGGCAGGTACTTTCCCGACAGCAAGGTAATTGTTCAAACCCTGCGCATGGAGGATCCTGTCATTACGCGCTCATGCGCCCTTGATGTAGCAGGTTTTTTTAATGCCGAATTAAAAATGAGGCAGGCGCTTTTTTTTCCTCCGTATTCAAGGCTCATTCGTTTTGTTATCAGATCAAAAGATCAAAAACGTGCAGCCTCTGCAATCAAACGCCTTGCAGATATTACCCAAAGTTTAATTCCCATGAACGCAGACATGCTTGGTCCTGCCGAGTGTCCTATCGGCATAATAAACGACAATAAAAGATGGCAGCTAATTTTACGCAGTTCTTCGATGGGTGTGATTCACGCTCTTTCGCGTGACATTATTTTACGCTATGAAAAAGGCAAAGATGCAAAAACGTATCTTGAAATTGATGTAGACCCTGTCAGCATGTTATAAATTAGGAGCAATTAAGAAAATGAAACTTTTATTACATTCCTGCTGCGCGCCGTGTTCTGTCTCATGTGTTAAAGATTTAAGAAATGAAAATATAGCTCCTCATCTTTTTTGGTATAATCCCAATATTCATCCTTACACAGAATACAAATCACGCAGAGACTGCCTTATTGAATTTGCAAAAAATGAAAAATTGGAATTCACGGTAAACGACGAATACAATGTTGATGCTTTTCTGTCTTTTGTTTACAAAAAAACTGAAAACCGCTGCGAAATGTGTTACCGTTTTAGATTGGAAAAAGCCGCACTTTTAGCCGTAAATGAAGGCTTTGATGCATTCAGCACTACTCTATTAATAAGTCCGTATCAAAATCACGAGGCGATAAAAAGAATCGGCGAAGAAATTGCGCAAAAATACAAAGTAGATTTTTACTATAAAGATTTTCGTCCGCTTTTTCGTGAAGGACAAAATACCGCGAAAGAAAGAAATTTTTACATGCAAAAGTACTGCGGATGCATATTCAGCGAAGAAGAAAGATATTTAAAGAAGAGCAATAATGAAAACTGAGCGCAATAACATTAATTTTTTATTAACCACGGAGGACACGGAGTTACATGATTAATTCTATTTTTGAAAGGCTTTCTCTTCTTACGAGTGAAGAAGGCTTAAAAAAACTTAATCAAACAAGTGTGCTTGTGTTTGGCGCGGGAGGAGTTGGCAGTTGGACAGCGGAAGCGCTCGTGCGAAGCGGTATTGGTAAAATCGGTATAGTCGATAACGATAATGTCTGCGCTTCCAATATAAACAGGCAAATAGAAGCAACTACCCTTACTCTGGGAAGAGCGAAAGCGTCAACATTAAAAATGCGTCTATTAGAAATTAATCCCGAATGCGAAATCACTTCATGGGACGAATTATTCTGTAAGGAAAATGCAAACGTCTTTAACATACAAAATTACAATTATGTAATAGACGCAATTGATACATTGAATCATAAGCTCGATTTAATCGAGACGGTTTGTAATTCAAAAGCAATTCTTTTTTCTTCGATGGGTATGGCGCTTAAATTGGACCCGTTAAAAATTAAAACAGCTTCGATATGGAAAACAGACGTGTGTCCTTTGGCGCGTCTTGTGCGCCAGGGTTTAAGGAAACGCGAATTTTCTAGCGATTTTACTGTTGTTTACTCTGATGAACCTGCGCTTGAAAACAAAGAAGAAAACGCTTCTCCCTATGTTCCGGGAAAAAAAAGAATTAACGGAAGCATTGTAACAGTGACCGCAAGCGCAGGACTTACGCTTGCAAGTTTGGTTATTAACGATGTTTTAAGGAAAACTGAATGAGCAGATTTTTTAAAAAGACTAACGCAAGTGAAATTGTAAAAAAACTTATAACAAAAGTTGTAATGGAAAGAGAACTAATCAGCGAAGGCGATCGCATTTTAATCGCAGTTTCCGGAGGAAAAGATTCAAGTGTGCTTGCATGGGCGCTTTCGCAAATTAAACCTGCGTTAAAATTAAATTACGAACTATCAGGGCTTCATATAAGCACTGACTTTTGCGCATGCTGTAAAAAATCCATTCTTTGTAAAAGACTTGAAGAATGGAACGTCCCTTTTACAGATCTTTTTGTTCCTGTAGTTGGCAGGCTTAAAGAAGGCGAAAAAATGAATTGTTACTGGTGTTCTACGCAAAGAAGAACCGAACTTTTAAAATATGCCGTTGAAAACGGTTTTAATAAAATAGCGCTTGGACATCATTTAGACGACATCGTAGAAACATTTTTTATGAATTTATGCTCAAAAGGCGAAATGCTTGCAATGCCCATTTTACTAAATTACCGCAAATACCCTGTAAGCCTTATTCGCCCTCTTGCGCTTTTGGAAGAAAAACAAATAATAACATGCGCATCAGAACAAAATATTTTAAAAAACGCCTGTACTTGTCCGTACGGTCAAAATTCAAAACGAAAAGATATGCGCACAAAAATCGCCGACTTCCTTGGAAAAGAAGCAGGCGATATTAAACGCAGAATTCTTAAAGCGCTCGGCGAAGGAAAAATCGATTACCTAAGTGAATAACGGAATACTAACTTGCATCCAAAAGCTCAAACATGATATCAATGCCTGCGTCTATCTCGCTGTCAAGAATCGTATACGGCGGAAGAAGTCTTATTGTTTTTTGCCCTGCCGATAACACTAAAAGTCCGTTCAGATTTTTTACGTTATCTGCTCTTGCAATACCGGCTTCCAGTAAAGGCCACGCGTCGCTGTCGATGTCAAAACCGATTATTAATCCTTTGCCCCGCACTTCATTCACTTTATGATGTCCCTTTAACGCATTAATTAAAATGTCGCCTTTGTGAACAATGCCAGCCAAAAATTCAGGATCGTTTACAGTTTTTAAAACAACAAGCCCGGCAGCCGCAGCGACCGGATTTGCGCCGAACGTGCTTCCGTGATCGCCTATTTGCAAAACATCGCATGTTTTTTCGCCCGCTAAAACTGCGCCTGCAGGAATTCCTCCTGCAAGACCCTTTGCAAGCGTTACGATATCGGCTTTTAACGGGTTTCCGTCAGCATCCTTATACTGTTCAAGAGCAAGGAAAGTTCCGGTTCTTCCAAGACCGCACTGGATCTCGTCAAACATTAAAAGAATATCCCGCTGTGCACATAACTTCGCGGCTGCTGCGATATATTCGGGCGATTGCAAAATAATGCCGCTTTCTCCCTGCACCGCTTCGATTAAAAGACCGCAAACTTTTTTACCGTCCAGCGTTTTTTCCAAAACATCAATATCTCCGCCCTGAACATGAACGAAGCCTTCCGTAAAAGGACCAAAGTCTTTGTGAAACTTTTCCTGTCCTGTCGCGGCTAATGTTGTAATTGTCCTTCCGTGAAAACTCCCCTTTAAAGTTACGATTGTATGTCTTCCCTGTCCGTACTTTAAAAGAGAATATTTTCTTGCAAGTTTACATGCGCCTTCGTTTGCTTCTGCGCCTGAATTGCCAAGAAAAACTTTCTTTATTCCGGCAGACGAAGCCGCTTCTACAAGTTTTTCGGCAAAAACCTCGCTAATATCACTCATGTAATAATTGCACACATGCATATACTTTGCGGCCTGTTCAGTTACAGCGCGTACCAGAGGCGGATAATTGTGTCCGAGAATGTTAACTGCAATACCAGAACCAAAGTCCAGGTATTTTTTTCCTTTTATATCAAAAAGCCACGCGCCTTCGCCTCTTGCAAAGGTCACAGGCAGCCTTTTATATGTGTTCATAAATATATTATTCATTTGTACTCCAAATCAAGCGTTAGTTTAGGGATCTTATTCTTCTGTCGATTTCAGCCACTTCGCCTTCATTACTCATCATAGCGGTAAAAATGGCTCGTGCTCTCCTGTACGCTTCCAATGCATCCTGTTGTCTCCCTGTTCTGCGATAAACATCGCCCATTGCGCGGTAACTTGAAGCAAGTCCCCAGGAATTTTCAATGCGCCGATCAAGACCTATTGACGTTTCCAATGCTTCAAGCGAACCGGAAATATTTCCAGCCAATGAACGTATCGAAGCAATAGTGTACCAGTCATAGGAAGCATTTTCAAGTGTCCTTTCGCTTGTATGGATATTTAAACTTTGTCTTATGGAAGCTTCGGCTTCAGTAAAAAGACCGAGCGAACTTTGAGCCATGCCTCTTACCTGCCACGAAAGAGCGATATAAAGCTTGTTGACCCTTATGTTCGCGCTTTCTCTCACTACTTCGTCCAGTATAGTTTGAGCCGGAACTCTGGAAGTAAGCAAATTTCCCCTTGCCTTAAATATTCTTGCGACAGATAAAAGTTCGTTATTGCCTAATCTTTCAGCTTCAACAATCGCTCCGTCCCATTCCGCAAAAGCTTCATCTGCCCTGTTCATCGAAAATAAAACATTGCCGCGCGCTATCGAAGTCCTTATTATTAATGAAGGATCGTCAACAAGTATTGCGCTTCTTTTATAATCGGTAAGTAATGAAAGCGCGATTTCAAAGTTTCCTTTTGCGGCTTCCCTGTTAGCTGCTTCAATTCCCTGCTCTGCCTGAGTGCGAAGAAAATAAATGTCTCCGGGATTTCTCGGCGCTGTTGAACACGAAATAAAAATTAACAAAAAAGCCAAAGCGCAAAAAGCGCGTAATATAATATTTTTCATTTTTTACTCCCCGCTAAAATTTTGATTTCTGGGGCTTGCTCCGCCAGGACCTGTTTCGATTCGTTCAGGTATGCCTCCCCTTAAAAGAGGGTTATTCGCAACCGCTGTAAGCACATCCTGCACGGATCTTAGAGCAACGTTTAATTCATTTATAACCACTGCAACCTGCGGAAGCTGCTGCGGAATAAATGCTGTTGTTCTGTCAAGATTGTCGATAATACCGGCAAGCGAATTTAAAGAAGCCGTAAGATTTGTAAATAAAGGTCCGTCTGCCGAAAGAATTGAATTAACAACACCTGTGGGAGAAGAAATCATCGCAGTTATTACTCCAATACTTTCAATAAGCGGGTTTAACTGATCAGATATCGACGCTGAAATATTTTTAACATCATCTGTAATTCCCACGACATTTGCCATAATCACCTCAAGCGGCACAGGCCCAGGTCCGGGAGATCCGGAAAGCGACAAATTAACTGTTTCAAGAATTCCTGTTACCTGATTTAAAATATTCGTGATGCTGTCATCTGCCTTTGCTACCGTCGCAAGTCCCTGCATAAAAACAGCTATCGCCTCCGGAGAGTTTACTTCCGGAACCAAACTTCCAACTTCTATAACTTCGGTTCCCCTGCCAGGATGAAAAACAAACGCGTTTCCAAGTCCGGGTATCGGGCTTGACTGCATTTCAACAAGCGAACCTTCGGTAACTCTATGAGCATATTCTTCGTTTATCATAAAAATTACTTCAACGCGATCATCTTCTGCAAGTTTAACGCCCTTTACGCGGCCTATGGTAAAACCTTTGTATGAAACAGGCATGTTGCTGCTAACCCCTGAAGCTGATGATAAAAACGTTTTGTACTGCACATCCTGCGCAAACCAGCGTTGATTGCTTCCAAGCATGAAAACAACAAATACAAGTATCGCAAGAGCAAGAATTACCAAAGAGCCAACAATTTTATCGGCAAAACGAATTGAAAATTTCATATACAACCTCTACTTGACGCATTTAATCGCCTGCAAGCTGTTAAATGCGCGGTTAAACTGATAATAAAACAATGTTTCATATCACCCACTCATCAGCGTTTTTTACGCTGTCTCCTACCTTTAAAAATTCATTTATAATTTTTTCGCCAATCAGCGTTTCCTTCGGCGCGTTTGCGGTCACTTTTCCGTCAACTACCATGATTATATAATCTGCAAGATCATTAACGATGCGCATATCATGACAAACAAAAATTGCAGTCGCGCCTTCTTTTTTTCTGCGCTTTACAATATTGATAAGTAATTCCGCCGATGATTCATCCAGCGATTCTACCCATTCATCAAGAAATAAAAGAATGGGATTACACAACATTGCCCGCGCAAATGCAATTAATTTTTGTTCTCCCATGGAAAGCCTTGACGGACGAATGTATAAATCCTTCTTGTAACCTGCCATCTCCGCAACTTCCCTGATACGTTTATCACGGTCTTTCTTATCCATTTTCGGATAATGAATACGCAGCGGAAGTTCAAGTATTTGGTTCAAATCCTGATTCGCCCAAAGCGCCGAATCCTGGAAAACAAACGCGCTCTGGCGGCGAAAATCAAGATTCTCGTTATAATTCATGTAAGAAATATTTTTTCCGTAATACAGCACTTCTCCGCCATCCGGAACCAAAAGCCCTGCAGAAATTTTTAATATGGTGCTTTTTCCGCCGCCCGAAGGTCCTACAATTCCTGTAACCTTTCCCGCCAAAAAATTAACAGAAACATCCTGAAGAATCTTCCTGTCGTCCTGTGCCGAGAAATATACGTTTTTTAATTCAATAATATTATCCATTACGCCAACACTATATAAAATAAAACCGAGATAACTACATTTACCACTATACAGAGCGCGAAAGCGCTGCTTACAGCACGTAAACCGGCTACCGGAACTTCGGTACTTGCCCTTTCAACAGAAAACCCCTGAATCACTGCGTCAATGGAAATAATCGCTCCAAAGGCGATGCTTTTAATAATCGAAAGAAACACATCATGTATGCTTAAACTATGTAACAGACTTGTAAAATAATATTCAACAGAAGTGGTAGCAAAAAGCTGGGCTATCAGGAAAGAACCGGCAAGCCCGAATACAGAAAAATAAAGATTCAATAATACCATCGAAATAGTGACACCTAAAAAACGCGGAACAGCCAGGTGTTCAACGGGATCAACTCCGACAGATATATACGCTTCAACTTCATGAGATATAACCATACCGGCAATCTCCGTAGCGATGGCAGTTGCAGATCTTGCAATAACGATAAAAGCCGTTAGAAGCGGTCCCAGCTCTCTTGTTATTATGATAATAAGAAGCGTATATATATGCTGCTGTTGTCCCAGCATCATAAGATAGGGAACCCCGATAATATTAACAGCCGCGCCTATCGCAACCGCCAAAAGCGTAGAAATCCCCATTGCGTAAACAAACGTAAAGAGTATTTGCATTACAAGGATTTTAAAAGAGGCGCGGGAATTCTTGACAAATCTGCCGACGCCCTTAAGGGTCTTTGCAAAAAAGCCCAGATTATAAAACATTTGTTTCAAAGGAGCCGCAGGGTTCCACATGGTAACATTATACTATGTGGAATGTATAGTGACTAGAGAGAAACAGAAATAATTATTATTTATGCGCCTTATGGTACGCGTTTTCCGGTCATTCATATTGACATTTACGCCGGATTTTTGTAAAAATAGGGAGTAAGGGGGCCTTTAGCTCAGTCGGTTAGAGCTGCGGACTCATAATCCGTAGGTCCGGGGTTCAAGTCCCTGAAGGCCCAATTAAAAACTTTATCGCAAGGTAAAGTTTTTGCTTTTTTTACCTCTGGGACTTGAAGGGTGCGAAAGGCAAGTCCCTGAAGGCTCCAAAATTGACCCTGGCGGCGTATAAGCGGGGCTAAAGCCGTAAAGAGCTTCGTTCCATCGCCTTTTTGGCGGAGAAAATAAAATAAAAATTATCATATCTGCCTAGATCGCCATCAACAAAAAAGAAACTATTAATAAAACCGACACCTAGCTGAAAAAACGTACCTCTTCCAAGCGGCAGCAAAGCGGAAACTTCGTATGATAAATTATGAGTAGTCCAATTTTGATTGGGATAAGTCCATATTTGCCTGCCGGTTCGATCATATTCATATGTGACAGCTCTCCAGTCATAAGATAAAAAATCGTAGTAAAGCGAAAAGTTAAAGTACTTAAGAATAACAAAATCCAGACCAAGAAAAATATATGGGCTTTCAAATAAGTCCTGTATAATACCTGAAGAATACGGGCGTAACTGAGGGAAGGCGCTCATTCTTGTTGTAATATTGGCATAATATATTGGCACAATACCGACCTTAAAAAACACATCAAAATAATTGGAAGTAAATGAAAATCTAAGATCAAGAAGCGGTCCTACTAGATGTGATGTAATATCAATATTATAGACATTTACCTGATAAGAACTTTCTGACATGTTCCCAAAAACAGAATAATTTTTGGTTCCTCCCGTGCCAAAGTCATAATAAACGCCCGCTCCGGCCGATAACCAGGCATTATTGAATATATTATACCTGAACCTGGCAGGAATAAGAAAGAATTCATATCTGTTTGTATTATCTAAAGTCAATGACTCTACGCCACTTGAGAATTCCAGAACATCGTTTTCAATCATTTTTGATCGTTGAGTAGTTGAAAGCCTTAACTCTCCGCCCCATAATTGGCTGTAATTTATGCCGAAAACAAAATCTACAATAGAGCCGTCTCCAAGAATTCTTGGTATTACTTCGATACTGATGTTTTCAGAAGAAATTGAGCTGTCTTCGTTCCCAATTGATGTGAGGGTATCCGATTTTTTGTGTAAATAGAAATTCCATTTTTCACTACCTCTTAAAAATACAAATTTCAAGCTGTATTTTAGGTAGGCATACCGTAAATTCTGTGTAATTAAGAGTTTGCGAAAATGA
>Ga0209755_10006919_pt1 | contig 12414 bp, 11 predicted proteins | sample TergutCo191P1_FD_187301 | JGI IMG/M metagenome (GOLD analysis project Ga0209755, IMG submission 187301) | Cornitermes sp. P1 segment gut microbial communities from Petit-Saut dam, French Guiana - Co191P1 (SPAdes) (version 2) | ecosystem: Host-associated > Arthropoda: Insects > Digestive system... | reverse complement strand
AGAGCAAATCCAAAAATTAAACGACTTCCGAGATAAAGCAAAGTTATTTCCATTGACTTGACGGAAAACGGAATTACAAACAGCTAATAAAATCATTGTGGTTAGATTGAATAAGTAACGGTAAAAACCAATCGATGGAACGCCGTGTGCGGCGAAAGTTGCATGCACGGTGTGGAATGGGGGAAAATCCCGAGATAATATCAGAGGATTACCTATCATTATAAAATAGTGACTTTATCCTGATGCTCAACCAAGCCGGAGGTGATAGACAGATACTCGCAAAGCAGTTAGGCATATCCCCTCATCAGCTTTCGTATGTAACTCAATCGGCTGCTGGCGAGGGCTTGCTGTTTCATGGCAACACTATTATCCCATTCGTTGACCGTTTTCCAAAGGAAACTGAGCTATATCGGTTACTCACGACAAAATTGGATGAGGTGGGATAATGAGCCGAAAATCACGATTTGGGGACGATAACCGCCGTCAAACCGTTGATGGCGATGATACCGCAAAAGAACGAGGCAGACGAAACGCCTCTAAACACAGAGCAGACCTACCCGAATTAAAACCGCATAACGCCGTCACCAATGATAATGTTGGGGCGGCGTTTGCCCCTTTGGGCGGTAGTAATAATGGACTTCCCAATGTTGATATTGGGGCGATGCAACATTCATCCGCAAGGGTAATCCGTGAATCTGCTCCCGATGAAACCCCCGATAGAAATGTCGGGGTTTCAGCTACAAGGTTTTTCATGGAGTTGGAGGCTACTGTACAGAAGCAAATGGCAGTATCGCCAAAAACTAAGAAGAACAAACAATCTAAGCTGAAAACCGAGGATTCAAGGTTGAAGTTTGCGCAGGGGGATAAAGGCTCTGACGACAACGATACACAAAGCCCCAACGATACGGATGATATAAACGGTGATGCCGAGCGATGGGTTGATGCAGACTCCACAGACCCAGACAAACCTCTTTCAGAAGATGAGGTAGTCGATAACAACCCTGCTGATGAGACCGCCGAAACAAAGCAAAAAGTCAAACAACAAAAGCCCGATACTGAAACTTCTGACTATACCGATGATAGCACTACTACCCCACCTTCCGAAAAGCCCAATAGCCGTCTGAAATTTACAAAAGACGAAAAAGCGGTTGTCAAGCTAGAAAATCAGTCTGAAAAATTGGGCGAGAAGATGGGAAAAGCCCAAGACAAGCTACCCATCAAGAAAGTCAAGAAAAAACAGCTTGTTTTTGATGATAAAAAGGGTAAGCCCGTTTCAAAACTGACCCATGAAAAAGAAAAAATCCCGATTGACGAGGCAAAATGGAACAAGCCTAAAGATAAGGCTCTGCCGACAAAGGTGGCTGGTGTGGTTTCTTCATTGGCAGTTACCAAAATACACGCCAAAGTCCACCACATAGAGCATGACAATGTTGGTGTTGAAGTTGCTCACAAAGCTGAACTAATGACAGAGAGCGGTTATCGGGGAACAAAACACACGGTAAACAAGGCATATCGTTTCCACAAAAACCGCCCATACCGCCGTGTTGCGAAGTTAGAGCAAAAATCCATAAAAAACAAGATACAGCTTGATTACAAAAGGGCTTTGCGTGATAACCCCAAGCTAAAAAGCAATCCGCTCTCTCGCTTTATGCAAAAACGAGCAATCAAGCGGAACTATGCCAAAAACCTACGAGCCGCTAAAAACGCCGCTCAAACAGGCAAAAAAGCGGTTGGAATTACTGCTAAAGTTGGTCGTGTAGTTACTAACATCATCCGCAAAAATCCTGTGTTTATCATAAAGATGGCACTTTTGGCTTTGATTATCTTTTTAATCCTTTCTATGCTGACTATGTGTGTCGGTATGTTTTCGGGTACATCCTCAGTCGTAGGCGCTGTATCATACCATGCTGAAGTTGAGGATATAAGCAATGCCTCAGTCCTCTACACCGAACTGGAAACAGATTTGCAAGTTTATATCAACAGCATCGAAAGCAATTATCCTGGGTATGACGAATACCGAATCAGCGTGGATGCCATTTCGCACGACCCATTCATGCTGATGGCGTTCCTCTCTGCCGTATACCATGACTTTACATTTGCCCAAGTGGAGTTCGTCATAAGGTCAATATTCGATGAGCAGTACAACCTTGTGATTACACCGGAGGTCGAGATAAGAACACGGACAGAGGAACGGACAGGCACCGGCAGTTATACGGATGAAGATGGCAACACTCATACCTATACCTACACCTATACGGTTGAAGTTGAGTATGAATGGCATATCTTAAACGTGACCCTCACATCACAGTCCATGTCATCAGTATTGGCTGGAAGAATGAACGCAGACCAAACGCAACATTTCAATATTCTTATGATTTCTAACGGTGCAAGGCAAATTGTCGGGAATCCTTTTGACTTCGAGTGGCTGCCTAACTTGACAAGCCTTTACGGTTACAGAATCCATCCCATCAGCGGCGTTAAGCAGTTTCATTGGGGTATAGACATTGGACTGCCAACAGGAACTCCTATATTGGCTGGGCTGACCGGTACGGTCGTATCGGTTGGGTATGACGCTGGCGGTTACGGCAACTTTGTCGTTATTGAAGATGAAAACGGCTTGCAAGCAAGATACGCACATTGCCATGAAGTGATTGTTTCACAAGGGCAAACTGTTGACCGAGGCGATGTTATAGCTACTGTAGGCAATACAGGAGCATCCACCGGGGCGCATCTTCACATGGAAGTCAGTATAGGCGGACAGCGTATTAACCCGATATTCTTTGTCGAAACAGGCAACGAGGGAAAAAGCCCTGCATTGGGTGGATGGTTAGAAATACCGCCATACCCCGGCGCACCGTTGGACGATGCCAAATTCGCCGTTATGATTGAAGAAGCGGTAAAACATTTAGGCAAGCCTTATGTATGGGGCGCAAGCGGGCCGAACTCTTTTGACTGTTCCGGCTTTGTTTCTTATGTAATCAACAATACTTGGTGGAATGTAGGACGTTTGGGAGCGAAAGGGCTTTCAAACATTTGTACCCCTGTATCCCCTGCGGACGCAAGACCCGGCGACCTTGTGTTCTTTTGGAGGACATACGATGCTCCAGACCCGAACGCACCCACCCATGTTGGAATCTACATCGGCAACGGCATGATGATACACGCCGGTAAACCTGTTAGCTATGCTTCGATTAACACAACCTATTGGCAAAACCATTTTTGGGGTTTTGGCCGTTTACCATAAGCAATATGAATACAACAGCAAATTATTGAGGAAGGAGCGTTCTATGAACCCAAGAATAGCTAAGTTAAAAGACGAAATCGCTAAAACAAAGGATAAAGTGAACAAGGGTCAAATCCGCTTGCGAGAGTTGGAGAAACAGCTTGTTGACCTTGAAAATGCCGACATTATATCGGCTATACGAGGCGTTGACATTCCACCCGATGAACTGGCTAACTTTGTTCAGATGTTCAAAGCAAAACAACACGGCGGTACTGTTCCAAACATGGACATTGCCGAAATGCCGAAGAGGGGCGTAACCAATACAAACAATGACGAGGAGGATTCAATCAATGAGAACTAAATTTATTGCATTACTGGCACTCACGCTCTGCATGAGTGCTTTTCTTATGCCGATGACAGCATACGCATCAACCAATGATGACCGACCAACCGTAACCGCCAATATCGAGGGCGAAGTCTTGCAGATAACGGCAACGGGCGGTTTTATCGGTGTTGAGGCAATTTTTATAAATAGTGAACGGTTTAACTTTCGTGTAGACGGCGTTTTAAGCGTTGATTTGCTGGCATTCAGAAACAGCGAGGAAATTACAATCTATGCCGTTGACTTTGCCGGAACTCACTCAAATGTAGTAACTCTATCTAATCCGCACTATGTCGGTTTGGCAACGCAGACACCACCGCAAGGCGGCATCCCTGTTACTTCATCTAATCCGTTTACCCCCGATGGTCAAGCGAGTGTTACTGATAATGCGACAAGCCATGATGATAAGGAATTTTTCACATTCACAACTCCGTCCGGTCATGTGTTCTTTCTCGTGGTGGACAGGCAACGAGGCTCTGACAACGTGTATTTCCTTAATGCCGTAACAGAACAAGACTTGATAGCACTTGCGGAGCAATCCGATACAGAAATCAATACAATCGGCGGTAGTGGAGGCATCCCTGTTTCAACCACTCCCCAAAATCCGCAAGAACAAGAGCCAGCCGATACCGAGCCTGTAGAAACTGAGCCGCCTGTAGCTGATAGCGGTGGCGGTAATGGTGCATTGATATTCTTGCTTGTTGCTGTCCTTATCGGCGGCGGTGCTGGGTATTACATTAAAATCATCCGTCCGAAACAACAAGGTAACGATTATGACGATGAGGACGAGGACGAAGAAGATATTGGCGAGGAAATGGAGTTTGATACCGAGCAAGAATCATCAGAAGATGGCGAAGATGAGGACTATTACAACACAGACGAGGACGAGACAAAAGACAAGGATGTGGAAAATGAATAAAAAGATGATATTGTTTGGGGCGGTCATGTTGGCCGCCTTTTGTATTGGGATTTTCTTTTTGGCATCACCCTCACTCAATCGGCAAGCACATCTTAATGAGCAAGCAGATTTGCTTGAACGCACAGATGCTCTAATGCCGGCTTATGTATCGGTTGAAACGCCAATCGAAATGCCAGCAGTTGAGGACAAGGCAGATGTAGAGGAAATCGAGGACACAACACAGCGAGCAGATAATGAGCCTGTTGACGAGGAAAGCCTCGACACTACACCAGTGTTTACACCACTTGATACAGCCGACTTTCCGAGAGGTATCACTCCAATCGGCATACTCACGATTGATAGCATAGACCTACGCTTGCCTGTAAAAGAGGGTGCAACGGAGCCGGAACTGCGTGTTGCACCGGGGCGTGTTATCGAAACCGCACAAGTGGGTGAAATAGGAAATGCCGTTATTGCAGGGCATAGAAATTATACCTTTGGCTCTATGTTTAACCGTATGGGCGAGGTTGAAATTGGTGATGTCATTGAGTTTCAAGCCATGAGCGGCGAGATATTCACTTTTGAAGTCTTTGAAGTGCTAGTTATCAACCCCGATGACCAAATCGCTTTTATCCAGCCCCAAAATGAATCAATCATCACCTTATACACTTGTACCCCCATCAGAGTGGCAACACACCGCTTACTGGTTAGGGCAAGACAAATCGAAGGAGGCTTATTTAGTGACTAAATCCAAGTTTTTTAAGTCAAGCATTATGCTTGTGATTATGATAGCCGTGTGTATGGTTGGTGCTGTAACAGCCTATGCCGAGGATAGCACAGACAATGGCTACGAAAACGGCACTTATGAAAATGGCGTATATACTCCAACCAAGCCGCCGACCCAAGATGAACAGCCAATCCAAGAGCCGCTTTTGGGTAGCTTAATCCAAAGAACTGTTGAGATTTTGACAAGAGCCGAAACATCGGGTAATCCTCTGCATGGTGCTACCTTTGCCGTTTATCGTTTTACTGACAATCAGCGTGTAGGCGAAATTACAACTGATATAGACGGCGGAGCAGCCATTTCACTCAACGCCGGTGATTATTATTTGTGTAATAACTCCGTTCAGTTTGGATTTTTGCGTGAGCTGTCAAGGATTTTCTTCACAGTAGCGGACGGCAATATTTCTATTGAGGTTACTCTCCAGCGTGACCCCGATGTTCCTAATGCCGAAGTTGACAACGTAACACTTCCGCAAACTGGCGAATTACTGCCTGCGATGAACTATGTATTTGGTACTCTGTTTATGGCGGTTGCTTTGCTTTGCGGAGCGGTGCTTTTTTATCAGCACAGACATGATAAACAACCAAAATATAAACGGAATAAAAGTCTAAGGAAAGGGGCAAGAGCCTATGCTTAACCTCGTTATTGCTGAAAAGCCCTCAGTTTCAAAGGCTTTGGCTGATGTGCTAGGAGCAAAGACCCGCCGTGATGGAAGTTATGAGGGCAACGGCTATGTAATCTCATGGTGTGTCGGGCATCTTCTTGGGCTTGCCGAGCCGCAAGCCTATGATGAGAAGTATGCCAAGTGGCGGTATGAGGACTTGCCGATTGCTCCGAATGAATGGAAATACACCGCTACCGCCAGCACCAAAAAGCAACTTAAAATCCTTGTAGATTTGATGAAAAGCAAGGATATAACTACAATCATAAACGCTTGCGATGCAGGGCGTGAGGGTGAGTTAATCTTTCGCCTTGTTTATGAACACGCCAAATGTAATAAGCCCATAAAACGTCTTTGGATTAGCAGTATGGAAGAATCCGCTATCTCTGATGGTTTTAGCAATCTCAAAGACGGAGCAGATTATGACAGCCTATTTCATTCTGCCAAGTGCCGACAACAGGCCGATTGGCTTGTTGGGATGAATTACTCTCGACTTTTCTCTGTTCTGTACAACGCCCAGCTTAGAGTTGGGCGAGTGCAGACTCCAACGCTTGCAATGATTTTGGAGCGTGAGGATAGAATATCAAGCTTTGTCAAAGAGCCGTTTTATGTAGTTGAGGCTACTAACGGCGAACTAAAAGCGGAGCGTGAAAAATTGCAAGACAAAGCTACCGCTGAAACAATCTCTAATGACTGTAACGGCAAAACTGCCGTTGTGAAATCGGTGGAGCGTAAAGAAAAAAGCGAATCAGCACCCAAGTTGTATGACCTCACGACCCTACAAAGAGAGGCTAACAGGATTTTCAGCTACACCGCTGCCCAGACTTTGAGTGCCGTGCAAAATCTTTATGAGCAAAAAATCGTCACCTATCCAAGAACGGACAGCCGATTTATCACCGAGGATATGGCTGTCGGTATTCCCTCTCTTGTTAAAGGTGTAGCTGGCGGCTTGCCGTTTGCGGTGAGTGTCGGTGATATTACTGTTTCCAATGTAGTCAACAAAAAAAAGTCACCGACCACCATGCCATTATTCCAACGCCGACCATGCCAAAAGCCGATATTTCTGCCCTGCCGAGTGCGGAACGGAATATCCTCTTGATGGTTTGCACTCGCCTTATCTCTGCCGTATCGGAAAAGCATCAATACGCCGAAACGACAATAACGCTAGATTTAGGCGGTGAAGTGTTCACCACAAAGGGTAAGACAATTATTCAAAACGGCTGGAAGTTCGTTGAACAAGCCTTTTTCATCAGTATCGGCAAAACCAAAAAAGACGAGGACAAGCCTCTCCCCGAATTGTCCGAGGGGCAAGCGTTTACTGCGCAAACCTCTGTCCGTGAGTGCTTTACAAAGCCGCCAAAGCATTTTACAGAGGATTTACTGCTCTCCGCAATGGAAAACGCCGGAGCGGAAGATATGCCCGAAGATGCCGAACGCAAAGGGCTTGGCACACCGGCAACACGAGCATCCATTATCGAAAATCTTGTTAAATCGGGCTTGCTGACACGCAAAGACAAGCTGTTGCTGCCTACAGACAAGGGTGAGAATCTCATAAAGGTATTGCCCGATATTGTGAAATCCCCAAAACTGACTGCCGAATGGGAACATGACCTCAAACGTATGGAGCATAGCGAGATGACCGCCGATACCTTTATGACGGCAATCAATCAGTCTGTTACCGACACAGTAAAGACCCACAACGCCGTGTCGGATGAACTCAAAGCCCTGTTTTCTTCAAGTAGTCCAATAGGCAATGCTGGTGAGGTTATGGGCAAATGCCCTCGTTGTGGTGGTAGTGTCGCAGAATCGCCAAAAGGTTTCTTCTGTGATAATAAAGCCTGTAAGTTTGCGTTTTTCAAGGAAAGCAAGTATTTCACCGCCAAGCGAGTAACGCTCACAAAAGAAATCGCTACCGCCCTTCTCACAGATGGGCGCATTTATTTGAAAGGGATTTATTCCGAGAAATCGGGCAAGACCTACAACGCCACAATCCTGTTGGATGATAACGGCGAGGGCTATCCGTCATTTAAGATGGAATTTGAAACAAAGGGGGCAAAGCAAAATGGCTAAGAAAAAACCAAACTACCTTGCCTCTGCCGAAATACAAGCTGAAGAAAACTACAACATGGTCGGTGACGGCATTATCAACAATGTGTCTAAACCCTCCATGTTGGAGCGTTTAGAGGAATTTGAACGCCGTAAACAAGAACGGCATAAAGATGACCGCCTTGATGATAAACGAGAACGCCACAAGGCTGATTTTCCCGAAAACCAAGATGACCGCTAATCATATCCGAGCCGTCTGTACTACACAGGCGGCTTTTTCAATTCAGAACATAAAGGAGGTATTCGATGGCTGATACTGCAACAGCAACCGCTGAAAAACCATCATGGCAAACAGAAAATGAACTCCGTACCAAAGAACTCACCGACAAGCTGGAGGCTGGTGTTAAAGACTTATTTTCAAGCGACAAGTATAAGGAATATCTGAAATCCATGTCGCATTTCCACAACTATTCGAGCCGTAACATCATGCTCATCCATACGCAGATGCCGAAAGCCACAAGGGTGGCCAGTTTCAAGCTGTGGAAAGAGAGATTTAACCGCTCTCCGAAACGTGGTGAAACAGCCTTGCGAATATTTGCACCTATTGAAATTAAGCCCAAGACACAGCTATTTGAAAAACTCGACCCGTCAATCAACAAGCCTGTTTTAGATGATGACGGCAAGCCTGTTATGGAAGAGATGACAGAACTCACCAAGCGAGGCATGGCGTTTAAGTTAGTGCCTGTTTTTGATGTGAGCCAGACTGTAGGCGAGCCTCTGCCTCATCTTGCAGAGGATTTGGTAGGCAATGTAGAACATTATGAGGCATTTATAGACAGCCTCAAAGCAATATCACCCCTGCCGATTGTGTTCGAGCCTATGAACGAAAATCAAGATGGCTATTGCCAGTATGGTGAGAAAATCGCAATCCGTGAGGGCATGAGCGAAATCCAAACTGTTTCCGCAATCATTCACGAAATCACCCATGCACGGCTACATGACCGAGATAAAACTGCCGAAACGGAAAATGTCACCCCAAAAGAGGTAAAGGAAATTGAGGCTGAGAGTGTTTCTTATGTGGTATGCCAAAAATACGGCATTGAAACAGGGGCTAACTCTTTCGGCTATCTTGCCACTTGGGGAACTCATGACCTCAATGAGTTTAAGGCATCACAGGACACCATCCGCAAAGAGGCGAACAATCTTATCAACGCCATAGATGACCGTTTTAAGATTCTTTGTAAAGAACGCGGCATTGACTTATCCGCAACGGAGCAGACCGCAGAAACTGCACCACCGACTAAAGATGCAGATAAGCCTACCGAGCCTTCCTATACCATCAAAACCACTACTGAAACAATCGCCGGTGTGGATTTTGAAGTTAATAAGGTTGTGCCGACTGTTGAAACACCCATTGAACAAGACCCAACACGCGAGTTTTTGACGGACTATTATCAATATATCCTTGATGCTTACAGAAACGGTGTGCCTCGTGATACACCAGCACAAGTAGAAAGTGATATGGCTGGATTAGCTGAAATACTCCGTAGCGGTAAGACAGACAGTTTTATAGAGGCTATTGAACGTGCAGGGAATAACTCCAATACACAAGACAGAGCGGAAAAACTTATACAGCGATTGAAGGAGATGTTTCCGCTCCCTACTCAACAAGCTGAAAACACTCCTTCCGAACAAAAAACAGCCGTTGACAAGAACGCCCCTGGTTTTTATCACATCGGGTCGGGGCCTACTGAAACCGGCGTAGAGGTTTGGAACTGGAACGAAACCCAGCATATGGACGGAATACCAAAGTTCCTTGCCACTATCAACTATGAGCGTGAGATAACTTTTCTTGATGATAGCTTGCCCGAAGATGTAAAAATCGACATTAAAAGGCTCTCTACTGCGAACTGGAAAGAGGTTTATTCAACAGAAATGGCTGGCATGGATTATGACCCACCGCCACCGCCGTGGGAAAAGGAGTTTATGCCCGACCCCTCTATCAGTATCGGTGACAGGGATGAGTATGGTTACACCTATGAGGATATGTTGCCTTTGAAGTTTGTCCGTGCCGAGGAATTGATGAATCAAGACCATACCATTTTTCTTCTGTACGATGACGGCACAGAGGCTATGGCTTATGATGTTGACGAACTCAAAGCCCATGAGGGCATCTACGGCATTGAGCGAGAGGATTGGCAAAAATCCCATGAATACAGGGAAAATGAGAACAAAGTCAACCAGCAACAAGAGGTGAAAATAGAGTCCGACTTTATTAACTCCAAAGAGGACAGATTTGCTATTTATCAGATTATGGACGGCGCAGAAAAATCAAGAGATATACGCTTTGAGGGCTTAGAGGCACTTGAACAACGAGGTTTGGAGGTCAATCGCAATAACTATGTGATTGTACACACCGAGCCGCTTGCTCCCGAAACCACCTTAGAGGGTATCTTCCAAAAGTTAAATGAGCCTCAACAAGACTTTTCGGGGCATAGCCTGTCCGTGAGTGATGTAGTTGTGCTGAACAAAGGTGGCGAGATTACTTCTCACTTTGTTGACCGCTTTGGTTTCTCTGAACTCCCTGCATTTCTTGGAGTTGAGAAACAGCATGAGCAGACAGCATTTACAGAGCCGAAAATCGTTGCAACTACTAAAACTCCCAAAAGCGAACAGCCTGTATATAAGCAATCGGCAGATTACGCTTTAGAAACGGACGAACTGCAAGCATGGCGTGATAGCCGTGACCTCAATGTTGAGTGCGGAAAAGCAATAGATAACGCCATCACAGCCAGCAACTACGAGCAATACCGCTTTGACCTTAACACCGCTGCACGAGCAGTTATTGCGGAGTTTGGTGCAGACAGAGTAGCCCACGTCTTGGCAAGCAATGTCAATAACCATGACTTTGACGGCAGATTAACAAGTGCCACAAAGGATTGGGCGAAAGACATTAACACCGAAAAGCCCGATTTTCACTTGCAATCGCACATGACGTTGATTGAGGGTTTTGCTGATAAGTTCCGCAAGGTGGAAAAAGAAAAGCCCTCACTTATGAGTGCTATCGCCAAAGCGGAAAAGCAGAGCAAAGCCGATTTTGACGGCAAAGCACAACCGGGGCTTGTTGCTCCCGACAAATCAAAGAAAAAAACAGGAATGGAGGTTTAGCCCTATGATAATCGCTCTTGATAAATTTTCTGCGGAGGAACTTAACCTTATGAGCATATTCGATACTACAGACCGAGAAACCTTACGGAACGACCTTGTTACAGCCCTCCATGATGTATATGAGCCTGATATGATTGAGTTGATTAGCGCTGCTTTGGAAAGGCTGGACACCCTTACTGATGAGGAATTTACGGAACTTGGATTTTGTATTGCCGACAATGAGGAAGGTGTCACTGGAGAGGAATAAGCCCACATCATATATGACCGAACACAGGCGGTGGGATAGATAACGTCTATACCACCGCCTGTGACCGCAATACATGAAAGATAAGTTATGCTAATTTGCTTTCAATGAACTCCTCAAAGTTTATATCAATGTCAGATAAAAGTTCGACCAACTCATTTTCAGGAAGTGCAAAATCACTTGCTACCCATTCGCTAATTACGCCAAGATATCCGGAGTAAAGAAAATGTGTGTACACTCCCAGTTTATGGGTCGGTATACTCAAGTTATGTATCTGTTGCCAATGGGTATTGCATAAGCCTTTGAACAATGCGGAAATACGATGGAGAAAAGCGCTACTCGCATTGTTACCCAAGACTAAACGGCTCACTTGCTTGTTGTCGGATATGAATTGTAACAAAAGAATAACGATTTGCGCCGATTCTAAGTTTTGAACACTCAATAATATGTTATTAAGTTCATCTACCACCGTTTCTTCGATGTGGTTGTACAAATCATATATATCCTTGAAATTTGCGTAAAATGTTGAGCGATGCACATCCGCTTTGTCCGTCAACTCCCTTACGGTTATGTACTGTATGCTCTTATCGGCAAGCAGTTCTGCCAATCCTTCCCGGAGAGCCTTTTTTGTTTTTCTGACGCGTCTATCTTCTTTGGCCTCATAGTCCATAATAATATCCTCGCTATCCGACACAATCCCAGAAAACTGTCTGTTTTTAGACAAGTTCGCACGGAGTTGATTGTTGATATCCGTACTAATGTCTATTATAATGCAATGTGTGGATATAAGCAACAACTGTATGGTTATCTTCCTCTGGAAATTGCAATGCCAAAACAGAGATTGGAGGAAACGAAATGCTGACATTATATTTTTCGGGAACAGGAAATACGAAATATATCGCTGAGATGTTCAGCGGAAAGATGAGCGCAAAATGCATCTCAATCGAAGATAGTATTGACTTTGCGGCTGAAATTCAGGCGCATGACACTATCGCATTTTGTTACCCA
>Ga0209755_10006918_pt1 | contig 12415 bp, 8 predicted proteins | sample TergutCo191P1_FD_187301 | JGI IMG/M metagenome (GOLD analysis project Ga0209755, IMG submission 187301) | Cornitermes sp. P1 segment gut microbial communities from Petit-Saut dam, French Guiana - Co191P1 (SPAdes) (version 2) | ecosystem: Host-associated > Arthropoda: Insects > Digestive system >... | reverse complement strand
TTCGTTGGGTATAGAATACTATTATAGGCATCCCCGCAGTTATGCGCGGCGTGGAATATTTAGTATTTACGAGCCAAGTCCAACAATTAGAGGAGTGAACCGTCCAATACCTAAAGGATATACCAAACACAACGGCGATCCAATTGACGATATAAGCAAGGTGCGTCCACTAACAACTAATGAAAGATCTTACATACAAACTTTCCCGAAGAAATTTCAGTGGTACGGAAGCAAAACAGAGCTTGAGCAGATAGTTGGCAACGCAGTTCCCGTAAATTTAGCAAAATTTGTAGGCGATTGCATACAAGAGTATATTAGACCGCATTAGATATAACACAAAATACTTAAAATTTGTATATTCTGCGAGTTTCAAAAAAAACGACCATGTAACCGCATGGCGCAACGGATATCGGCAACTGCCAAATGCTTTGTAAATCTCACAACCGCGCAAAAGGTAATCGTTAGCCGGACTAATTCTTACCATTCACATCGAAACAATCACCGGTTTCCCGCCTTTCCCTTGACAAATAGTCCCGCCAAATACTATTTTAGTCTCAAATAATACTAATTTTTAGGAAAAAGTTATGAGTTTGGAGATAAAACCTTGAGCGAAAATTTGGAAAAAATTGAGAAATACGACAGCGATCCTATGGCGGGATTAGGCAGCGGCGGGCAGGGACTTGCCGAGAAACCCAAGGATGTTAAAGCGACCGTAAAAAAAATTATGGTTTACTTGTCTCCGCACAAAGTCGCGCTTATCGCCTGCATAGTTTTGGCTGTACTTTCTACCGCGTTTTCGGTGGCGGGACCGCGCCTTTTGGGGAAAATTACCACCGCGCTTGTCGATGGAATTATGGCGCATTGGCTCGGCACGGGGCTTCTCACAAATTTTCAGTATATGGCGACAATTATGTGGTGGCTCGTAATAATTTTTATTTTGTCGGCGGTTTGCCAAATTTTTCAGGGACTTATTATGGCGCACATTTCCACTAAAGTTACGTATAAACTTCGCAGTCAAATTTCGGAAAAAATGCACCGTTTGCCAATAAATTACTATGATTCGCGCTCGCGTACGCAGGGCGATATATTGTCGCGCATAACAAACGACGTGGACAGAATGAGTCAAACGCTCAACGAAAGTTTAATGCAATTGATTTCGTCGGCTACCACGATTTTGGGCGTTTTGGTTATGATGATTTCCATAAGTTTGCTTATGACCGCCGCCGCTCTTATTGCCATTCCAGCTTCCATGGCGATTATGGGAATAGTCTTGAAACGTTCGTATATTTATTTCGGAAATCAGCAAAAAGCAATCGGCGAAATGAGCGGAATCGTAGAAGAAACATACGGCGGGCGCGATATTGTGCGCGCGTTTAACAGCGAAAGCGACGCTGAAGAAAAATTCGACAAAACAAACGAAAAAATCCGTTCTTCCGCTTGGAAAGCCGAATATATGACAAATGTTTTGGAGCCCGTTTTCGGATTTGTCTTTAATATCGGCTATGTTTTAATTTGCGTTTTGGGCGGATGGCTTACCGTGCAGCGCGTGATTACCATTGGCGACGTTCAGGCGTTTATTCAGTATATTTCCGATTTTACGCAACCGCTCGGAGAACTCGGCGCGTCCGCAAACACCATGCAGGCGACCATTGTTTCCGCCGAGCGCGTTTTTGAATTTTTGGAAGAGGAAGAGGAGCCGATTGAGGACAAAGAAAAAATGAACGGTGACGCTTTTGAAGGAAATATAACGTTCAAAAACGTACATTTCGGCTACACGCCCGACAAAATTACGATAAACGACTTTTCGGCGGAGGTCGGCGCGGGGCAAAAAGTGGCGATAGTAGGACCTTCGGGTTGTGGAAAAACGACGCTTGTAAAACTTTTGATGCGCTTTTACGAGTTAAACGAAGGGCAAATCCTTATAGACGGAATCGACTCCGTCCGATTTACCCGCAACGATTGGCGCAATATCTTCGGAATGGTTTTGCAGGATACTTGGATATACAACGCCTCGATTATGGAAAATATTCGCTACGGAACTCCCGAAGCAAGCGACGAAGACGTTATGTCCGCCGCAAGAACCGCTCACTGCGACCACTTTATCAACACGCTTGCGCAGGGTTACAATACGGTACTAAACGAAGAAGCGAGCAATATTTCACAGGGACAAAAGCAACTTTTGACAATTGCGCGCGTCATTCTTAAAAATCCCGCCATACTGATTTTGGACGAAGCGACGTCTTCAATCGACACGCGAACCGAAATCCAGATACAGCAGGCTATGAAAAACGTTATGAAGGGACGCACAAGTTTCGTAATCGCCCACAGATTATCGACAATAAAGGACGCGGACGTAATTTTCGTGATGAAAGAAGGCGACATAGCGGAACACGGAAATCATCGCGAGTTGCTTGAAGCCAAAGGATTTTATGCGGATTTATACAATTCGCAATTCGAGCAAGGCGGCGTTCAAGAGGATATAGGAGTTTAGTTTTTTGTCACAAAACGAAGTAGAAATATATACGGGCGAAAACATTTCGCCGCAAAATAAAGGAGAAAAACATGAAGGAGAAAAACATGGAAAACGCAGAAAAAACGCAGGAAAAGAAAAAAGGCAATACAACCTTTGTTTGGGTATTGCTCTTTACCTTGTTGCTCGCCGGAGCGGCGGGCGGCGGGATTTTTTTTGTTTGGCGAAACGCTCAATATCTTACGACGGATAACGCGCGCGTAACGGCCAGACTCATTGCCGTATCGCCGTCGATTCCGGGCAGACTCGAAAGATTTACCGCGGTTGAAGGTCGCTTCGTTTCGGAGAACGAGATTTTGGGCTGGGTAGAAAACGGCGAAGTAATGCGTTCTCCCGTGAACGGTTTGGTAATCCATACCGCAGCCGTGCAGGATCAGGCGGTTTCGTCTCATGAGCCGATAGTAATAATCGCCGACACGAGCGACTTCCATATTCAGGCGAATTTTGAGGAAAATTACGTAAAAAAATTACAGGTCGGACAAATCGTATCGCTTACTATAGATCCGTTCGGCGCGAGGCGGTTTAGCGGTTATATTTCCGAAATCGGCAACGTTACGGCCGCCGAACTCAGCGGTCAGGCGATGTTTTTTAACACGGGCGGCACTTTTACGAGAATAACGCATCTTATTTCGGTAAAAATAAATGTAACGGACGATATAAACTTGCATAATTTTGTCGGAGTAAACGCAAGGGTGCGAATTGCGCTCAACAGACCGCTTGCCCAAATCCGCAGTCCGAAGCGTCAAGTCGGCGGCGATTCGGAGTGGCAAATTACGGCGCGGGGCACAGTCGAAAGCGTCGAGAGCAGAAACGTCTATTCCGAACTTCCAAACAGGATTAACAGCATAAACGTAAAAGAGGGCGACCGCGTTTCGCAGGGTCAAATTTTGGCGACTCTCGACAGCGAGGATTTAAGCATCCAAAGAGCGAGCGCGCAGGCGACCTTAAGAATCGCCGAAATAGATTTGGCGCGGGCGCAACACATCCACGACAACACGCGTTCGCTTTACGGACGCGGCATAGCGCGCGAAGAACTGCGGCAGGCGGAATTTGCGCTTCAATCGGCAACCGCCGCCAAAAATCTTGCACAAACCCAACTTGACGCAGCAAACGCCGCATTGAGAAGAGCCTCTGTCCGCTCTCCGATAAACGGAGTTGTGACGGCGGTTATCGCAAAGCAAAACGAGCCGGCCGGCGGCAGAATGTTTACCGTAGAAGACACTCAAAACCTGCGTGTAATGACCCGTTTTCGAGAACAGGACATAGACCGAATCGAGACGGGAAAGGAAGTCGTAATAATTTCGGACGCAAACCCGAATGTCGAACACAGGGGAAAAATCACGAGAATAAATCCCGCCGCCGTTTCAGGCTCGCCGGTCTCGGAATTTGAGACGGAAGTAACAGTAATCGACAAAAACACCTCCCTTCGAATTGGCATGAACGTTCGGGTGCGAGCGGAAACGGAGGAAAAATAATGAATGCCATTGTGAAAAACGGCACTACTCGTACCGGATAATTCCCATATTGATTTACAATGTCGCAACAATGAGGTTTTTGCCGTCGGCGTAACGGAGGAGGACGCATAGAGAACGGTTGTTCTTGCGCTCAAATCTTCTTCTTAACTATTGAGAAGGTAAAGTTTATTAAAAGATTTGGGTAATTTTGTATTTGGCAATTGGACGAAAATTTGAAAGTCTATTGATTATTTTAACACAAAAAATCACCCAAAACAAATTTCTTCCGTACATCAGCAAAAATAAATATTATTTTACGGAAAGGCGGGCGTAGAATAAGGTATTCTTTTTGAATAAATTCTATGCTTAACTTATCTTGAGCCAAAAAAATTGCCGAAAAGGAGAAAAAAATGCTTTCCAAAAGAATTATAGCTTGCTTGGACGTTCGGGACGGTAAACTTGTTAAGGGCGTTAAATTTGTCGATACTAAGGAGATCGGCGACCCTGTTGAAAAGGCTAAGGAATACAGCGAACAGGGGCTTGACGAATTGGTTTTTTACGATATTACCGCTTCGAGCGACGACCGAAATATCATGATAGACGTAGTAAGCAAAGTGGCCGAGCAGGTCTTTATTCCGTTTTCGGTGGGAGGCGGACTGCGAAGCGTGCAGGATTGCTCAAAGGCGCTTTTGGCCGGCGCGGAAAAAGTAAACGTAAACAGCGCAGCGGTAAAAAATCCGCAATTGATAAGCGATTGCTCCAAGGCTTTCGGAGCGCAGTGCGTCGTACTTTCCATGGATGTAAAACAGGTGGAAAAATCTGCAAAAATCCCGTCGGGATACGAAATAGTCATAAACGGCGGCAGAACTTTTATGGGAATCGACGCAATAGAATGGGCCAAGCGCGGACAGGATTTAGGCGCGGGAGAGCTCGTCGTAAACTCGATTGACGCGGACGGCACAAAAAACGGCTACGAAATAAATTTGACAAAACAAATCGTAGAGGCGACGTCCATTCCGGTAATCGCTTCGGGCGGCGGCGGAAAACCGGAGCATTTGGCCGAGGTTTTGAGCGTTGCCAACGCGGACGCGGCGCTTGTCGCGAGTATGCTTCACTACGGCGAATACAAAGTTTGCGACATAAAAAAATATTTGCTCGCACAAGGAATAAAAGTAAGAAATACGGTCGGGAAATAAATTATGAAAATCGTCGAAAAACTGTCGGAAATGCAAAATATCGCTAAAATTTGCAAGCGGGAGAACAAAAAAATCGCGCTTGTTCCTACGATGGGCGCTTTGCACGAAGGGCATCTCAAACTTATCGACAAAGCAAAATCGCTTTGCGGCCCTTTCGACTTAGTTGTCGTGAGCGTTTTTGTAAATCCCTCTCAGTTCGGACCTAACGAAGATTTCGCCAAATATCCGCGCGAAATCGAAAACGACTGCCGAAAATCTTTTGAGCGCGGGGCGGATATTGTCTTTGCTCCGAGCGTCGGCGAAATGTATCCCGACGGATTCGACACAAGAATAAATTGCGGACGGATAACAAACGTTCTCGAAGGAAAATCCCGTCCCGGACATTTTGACGGAGTTTGTACGGTAGTGCTTAAATTGTTTTGCGCAACGCTTGCCGACCTTGCGGTTTTCGGCCAAAAAGACGCTCAGCAAGTTATGGTGATAAAGCAAATGACCGCAGATTTGAATTTGGCGACGGAGATTGTCGTCCATCCGACAGTCCGCGAAGAAGACGGGCTGGCAATGAGTTCGCGAAACGCCTATCTCAGTCCGGAGGAAAGAGTCGAAGTTCCTCAAATATACGAAGGCTTAAAAAAATTGTGCGAATTTTCCGAAAAAGAGAGAAAATCCGAGAAACTTAAAGACTTTTTGTTGAATTATTACTCGCGCAAATCGTATTTTACCGCAGAATATGTGGAGATTACGGATTTTTCGGCGAAAAATATCGATGAAATAACGGACGCGGGCGCATTGGTTTGCGTTGCGTTGCGTACAAATCAAAGCAAAACCCGACTTATCGACAACATAATAATATAGGAAAAAAATAAGCCGATTTATAAAACATTTTTTTGAAAACGGGAGATAGAAATGGACAACACTTTCGGAACTATATACAGAACAACCACCTTCGGCGAATCGCACAGCCGCGGGGTCGGCGCGGTAATCGACGGGTGTCCGCCGAATATAGAAATCAGCGAAGAAATAATTCAAAAACAGCTTGACCGCAGAAAACCAGGAACAAGCAAACTTACTACGCAACGAAACGAAAGCGATACGGCCGTTATTCTTTCGGGCGTGGAAAACGGTCTCACGCTCGGAACTCCGATTGCGGTAGCCGTAATGAACGGCGATTTCCGTCCCAACGATTACAAAGAATTTTCAAACGTTCCGCGTCCTTCTCACGCCGATTTCACATACAAAGCAAAATTCGGCTTGTCCGCTTCGAGCGGAGGCGGACGCGCAAGCGCGAGAGAAACTGTCGGACGCGTGATTTCGGGAGCGATTGCCATGCAGGTTCTCAAAAAATTCGACATAGAAATAAGCGCCGCCGTAACTCAAATCGGCGAAGTTAAAGGCAGTATGGCCGAAATGGAAAAGGAAGTCGAAAAAGCGATGAGCGAGAAAAATTCAATCGGCGGAATAATAAAATGCGTTTGCAAAAACCTGCCGGCCGGACTCGGAAATCCCGTCTTTGATAAAATAGACGCGTTGCTGGCGCAGGCGATTTTGTCGATTCCCGCGGTAAAAGGCTTTGAAATCGGCAGCGGATTTTCGGCGGGCGCAATGAAAGGCAACGAACACAACGACCTTTTTATAATGCAAAACGGCCGCCTCAAAACGGCAAGTAACAACAGCGGCGGAGTTCAAGGCGGAATTACGAACGGCGAAGACATCGTTTTCAATACGGTTTTTAAGCCCACGGCGACAATCGGCCTTGCCCAAGAAACTGTCGGATACGACGGAAAACCCGTCTTGCTTGAAGGAAAAGGCCGCCACGATCCCTGCGTTGCAATCCGCGCGGTTCCCGTAGTCGAGGCTATGGCGGCCATTGTTATTTTGGATTTGCTCCTGAGACAAAAAACGGTCGGAATAAAATAAAAAACTTCCTTTTTTCAGCTTATCCTCTCAGCGCGTCTTCGAGCGCGTAGGCTCTTTGCGACTTATCCGTTATGTATTTTGCCACTATGGGCGTTAATTTCGGAATGCCTAAACTTCCCATGGAAAGTCCGGGAATTATAAGCGCGCCGTTTGGAACTTGCGGGCCGTAAGTATTGTCTTTTTCTTCGATTATTTTTCCGATACCGAAAAGTTTTGCGTCGCCCATTTTGTATTCGGTCAATTCGCAGATTCCGTTTGCGGTATAAGCCAGCCCTTTAATCGCGTCGATAATCGGCGTGGATTTTGAAATATGTACTCCCGAAGCAAGCGTTACCAAATCGCCGAGGCGCGAACCTTGCGTAATTCCGCTACCTTCGCCCAAAAGAACGTTGTCGCCGATTATTACCGGCGTCGCTTCTACGGGATCGAGCACTCCGCCGATAATCGCTCCCGCCGAAATATGACAGTCGCGGCCTACCTGACAGCAACTCCCCGCAAGGTTTTCCACCATGGTGTTATCGCCGATATGCGCGCCGACGTTTGCATAAGCCGGCGGCATGAAAACGGTTCCTTTTCCGGCATACGCGCCCCTTCTGAGACCTGCGGCCGGCCCGACTACCCGTATTCCGCTTTCCGGCGTTATCTTTCTTAAAGGAAAGGTTTCCTTGTCCGAAAAAATAATGTCGCCGCTTCCGAAATTTACTGTATTTGCAAGCGGAAAACCGAGCATAATCCCTTCTTTTACCCACAAATTAGCCTGCCATTTTCCGTTTACGGCGCAGGCGGTTCTTATTTCTCCGGCTTCTAACGCGTCCATAAGTTCGTTGAAAACTGCGAGCGCGGCCGATTTTTCCTCAAGAAGTTTTCCCGCTTTTTTCAAGGCGACAAATTTTTCTGTTTTTTCCTTCAAATTATCAATCTTTGTCATAATTATTCTCCTTTTAATTTGTCAATTTTTTTCATAACGGCTTCAAAGATTTGCTCGACGGGCAGATTCTCTTTTTCGTTGTTTTTTCTGGTTTTCAGTTCGATTTCGCCGGCTTTTATACCGCGCGAGCCGATTATTACCTGTATCGGTATGCCGATAAGGTCGTGGTCTTTGAATTTTACGCCCGGACGTTCCTGACGGTCGTCTAAAAGCGTGTCTATATTTGTGTCTTGCAACTTTGCGTAAAGTTTTTCGCTTATTTGCGCGGCTTCTTCGTCGTTCGGGTCAAGAAGCAAAATCGATACCGAAAACGGAGCGATTTCTATCGGCAAAACAATTCCGTTTTCGTCGTGATTTTGCTCTATCGCCGCCGCCGCCGTCCGTCCGACTCCTATTCCGTAGCAACCCATTGTCGGCGTTTGCTCTTCGCCTTTTTCGTCGATAAAGACCATTCCCATCGCCTTGGAATATTTTGTGCCGAGTTTGAAAACCTGCCCGACTTCGATTCCTCTGCAAGCGTCCATTTCTCCGCCGCAAAGAGGGCATAAATCGCCCTTGTCCGCAAAGGAAAAATCGCCGTATTCAATATTGGCCAAGTCGCGCGAAGGCAAGACGTGGATACTGTGAAAATCCTTCTTGTTAGCGCCGACAACGCCGTCGGCAACCGATTTTACGGAATAATCCGCAACGATTTTTACTTTTGGATTAAAGTCTATCGGCCCCATAAACCCGACGGCAAAACCGTCCGCAAGAAGCCTCGCTTCATCGGCCGCATTTATGGAATTTGAAGCGAAATAATTTCGCAGTTTCACTTCGTTGCAATCCAAGTCGCCTCTGATTAAAACGGCTATAAGTTTTTCGTCGTCGATGACGTAAAGCAACATTTTTATCGTCTGTTTTACGTCGATTTTTAGAAATTCGGCTACTTCTTTTATCGTTTTTTTATCGGGAGTTTCAACGTTTTGCATAGGCGCAACCGAGAGATTTTCGCTGTCGGGCGGGCAAAGCACGGCTTTTTTCGCTTTTTCGACGTTCGCCGCATAATCGCAGGTTTTGCAGAAAATAATCTTGTCTTCGCCGCTGTCCGCCAAAACGTGAAACTCGTGAGTGACGCTTCCGCCGATTGCGCCGGAATCCGCTTCTACCGGCCGAAATTTAAGTCCGAAGCGCGAAAAAATCCGAGTGTATGCCGCGTGCATTTTCCAATATGTTTCGTCTAAGCATTTTTCGTTTGCGTGGAAAGAATAACCGTCTTTCATTATAAATTCGCGGCCGCGCATAAGTCCGAAACGCGGACGGATTTCATCGCGGAATTTCCCTTGAATCTGATACAAATTACGCGGAAAATCGCGGTACGATTTCATGGATCTGCGGGCGACATCGACAATAACTTCTTCGTGAGTGGGGCCGAGGCAAAAATCTGCGTCTTTTCTGTCCTTAAAGCGCAAAAGTTCTTTTCCGTAATAGTTCCAACGGCCGCTTTCCTGCCACAATTCGGCCGGAACGACGGTCGGCATAAGCAGTTCCGCGCAACCTTCCCTATCCAATTCTTTTCGGATTATGTTTTCGATTTTTTTGATTACGCGAAAGCCCAGCGGCAAATAATCGTAAATGCCCGCGGCGACTTTCATAATCATCGAGGCGCGAGTCATGAGTTTGTGACTGACTAATTCCGCTTCGGCAGGGTCTTCCCGCAATGTGTAAATAAACGCCTGATTCCAACGCATAAAAATTTCTCCTATATTTTTGAGCGGAAAATAATTTTAAGTTCAAGATAAATTAAGCATAGAATTTATTCAAAAACACCCGATTTCCACGCTCGCCTTCCGTAAAATACTAAATGCCACCGTATGGCAGCATATAAATGTGAAATTATGATAAAGGCAAAAAGTTTTCCCTGATAATTTTGAACGAATGGTCGATAGTTTGTATATAAAAAATCCTGCAAACGAAACAAGAGGGCAAATTCGCCGCCTGAGCTTATCAAAAGCAAAAAACGTAAAAATCAGAAAAAAGCGCTACTACGTTTTCGCATTTATTATTTTGTAACGTGCAATAAATAAACGAAAGGGTGAAAATGAGCGTTAAAACAAAGGATGCCGAGACGAATCGGCAGTATAAGAGCAGTGTTTTTGCAAATTTGTTAGGCGAATGGAATATGGAAGACGCAAAAGCCGTCTGGAAAGAAGAAGGAATACAGATAGGCGAGCAAAGAGGCGAGCAAAGGGGAATGCAACAAATATTTACATTTTTGAGCAACGGTCATTCTTTGGAAGAAGCGAAAAAGAAATTCGCTTTTGCGTAATAAAAAGGAATCGCACGAAACGAGAGGGACACAGTCTCTCTCGTTTTCGTTATAATGCAAAACGGGAGCGGTTTTTACTCCGCTCCCGTTTTGTGTTTTTATCTTCTGCCTCGCCCGCTTCGGCCTTCGTTAGCGCCTAAGCCGCTGCCGCCACCCTCGCTGGCTACCGGAATAAGAACACGGTGCCTGAAGTCTCTGGGACTAAACTGCTGTCCCCATCTCGTTTCTACAAGAAGCAGATAGGTACCCGCGCCTACGTCTCGACCGGCCTCGTTTTTACCCGTCCAACCGATTAGAAGCATTTCTTGCGAGCCTACTCTGTAAACACCTATACCGAGTTGCGTACCGTTACCCATGTCGTCGGTTCTGGCCACCAAATTACCGACAGGGTCAAGTATTACCGCTCTTATCATTTCAACCTCGCTCGGAAGTCCGGGAGTACCGGGACCACCGCCGGGTCCGGGAGTTATCGGGATACCGGGGTTAATGATAATAATACTACCGCCGCCACCGCCGCCTCCGCCGCCTCCGCCGCCTCCGCCGCCGCCCGGACAGTTAGCATGGCCGATTATGCAGTTAATGATGTCGTTACCGCCGCCGCCCGGAGGAGGAGTAATCGGAACATTGGGAACAACAGTCCCCGGAACAACAATTACTTCTACGTCTATAGGACGCGTTCCGACTTCCAAACGTCTGCGCGGATTAACGCAAGGCGAAACAGGCTGTTCTTGCACGAAATTACCCCATGCGTCTCTGATTCCCGGATTGGGTCTATCGTGATTCAAGAGAACAAAGTCGCGGTTGTTCGGACTGAAGCCGATCACCTGATTGTTAGTGTTGTCGAAAACTCCGACTACTTCAAAACGTTTGAAACTTTGCCCGTCTATAGTAGTATCGCTTAATCCGTCGCGCACTCTTACTATGTACGGTTCGCCCGTGTTGTTCACCCACAAACGAAGCAAGTCAATACGGTTGCGCTCCGACGTTGTAATGAAGATATTCTCGTCAAAGAGTATAGCCAAAGTGTCGGGAGCCCAAGTCGAGCCTAAGTTAGCTCCGAATCTCCAGAAAACAAACTCGCTTTCAATAGACGGAGGGCACAAATCAAGAGGATCGCCGTCGAGAACCAAACGCCGTCTCGGATTATTGGAACATCCGGCGAGTTCTACGTCCTCAACATAGTTATCAAAGCGGTCGTGTACTCCCGGATTGTTGCGGTCGGAGTTTATGTTCACATAATCGCCGTCCCGCGCAAGGAATCTGTCATCTACTACGCCGTTAAGAGATACCGAAACAACCACATAACGGTCTGCGCCTTCATGTCTTACGGTGACAATATACGTATCGTTACCTCTGAACAAACGAAGCAAATTCAGATTGTTGACATCGCCGGCAAAACGCGCTTCTTCGTCAAAACTCAGTATTACCGTATCGGCATCTCTGTTAAGCACCGGATCAGGATGAGGATCGCCGATGCCGAGTTGTCTTCCGAATCTCCAAGATACGTCGCCGTTAATGACAGGCGGACAATTGTCGGGTTCGTTGTAAACGAGAACCTCACAAGGGCGAGAGTTCAGGTATCCGTCTTTTGTTGCGGATACGGAGATGGTAAAATTACCGCCCGGCAAAAGTGCAAACGGGAGATAGCCGTTTTGGTTAAAATACTCGACTAAATCGTTGTGTCCGCCCGAAATTGTCAGGGTAACATCATCAGCTTTATCCAAGTTTCTTCTGTTAGGATCCATTGTAAACACTTCCAACACTCTCAGGGTATCGTTAGAAGTTGTGTTTATTCTCGTTGGGCTTCCGCATGCTATCGCACGATCGTTTCCGCTGTTTCTGACTACTGCATCGATAAGGAGCGGGCGGAAGTTGAGGCGAACGGTGTTTGTGTCGCTAAAGTCAAAAGGCGAATTTTCATACGGCTCTAACCACGCTCTGACTCTTATGTGGTTGTAAGCCTCGTCATTCCTTGAAGGATCTATGTTCACCGGAAAACGAATCTCGTTATTCGCATTGTTGTTACTTATATTCACACTGGGGCCACCTGTTGAATTTGTTCCGTAATCCAAACTTGCGTGAAGA
>Ga0209755_10006917_pt1 | contig 12416 bp, 10 predicted proteins | sample TergutCo191P1_FD_187301 | JGI IMG/M metagenome (GOLD analysis project Ga0209755, IMG submission 187301) | Cornitermes sp. P1 segment gut microbial communities from Petit-Saut dam, French Guiana - Co191P1 (SPAdes) (version 2) | ecosystem: Host-associated > Arthropoda: Insects > Digestive system... | reverse complement strand
AAAAAATCCGCAAAAGTTTACAAAGATGGGAGCGCGTATTCCTAAAGGCGTTCTTCTTGTCGGAATGCCCGGCACCGGAAAAACATTGATGGCGCGTTCTGTCGCAGGCGAAGCGGGAGTGGCTTTTTTTCATATGTCGGGCAGCGACTTTGTAGAAATGTTTGTCGGCGTGGGCGCAAGCCGCGTAAGGGATCTTTTTGAACAGGGAAGAAAAAGCGCTCCCTGTATAATTTTTATCGACGAGCTTGACGCTGTCGGGCGCACACGCGGCGCAGGTTACGGCGGCGGTCATGATGAGCGGGAGCAAACGCTCAATCAGCTGTTAGTTGAAATGGACGGCTTTGATTCAAAAGACGGCGTTATTATTTTAGCCGCCACAAACCGCCCCGATGTTTTGGATCCCGCCCTTCTTCGCCCCGGCCGCTTCGATCGTCAGGTAATTATTGCAATGCCCGACATTAAAGAGCGCGAGGCGATTTTAAAAATCCACGCAGAAAAAATTCCGCTGGATAAGTGTATCGATCTTACGCGCGTTGCAAGAGCTACGCCGGGAATGAGCGGTGCGGATATCGCAAACCTTGTAAACGAAGCGGCTCTTTTTGCAGCCAGAAAAGATCGCGCCGAAGTGCTCATGTCGGATTTTGAAGAAGCGCGGGATAAAGTGCTTATGGGCGTAGCGCGAAAAACGCTTGTGGTCTCCGATAAGGAACGGCGCATGACGGCAATTCATGAAGCGGGACACGCGCTCCTTCATTACCACTTAAAAAACGCAGATCCGCTTCATAAGGTGACGATTGTTCCGCACGGCAGGGCTTTAGGCGCCGCTCTTTCGCTGCCGGAAGAAGACAGCTATAACCGATCAAGGGGCTGGATAGAGGATCGAATCTCTATATGTTACGGCGGCTGGCTTGCGGAAAAACTTTTCTACGACGAAACAACAACGGGAACCAAAAACGACATTCAGCACGCGACAGAACTTGCGCGTAACATGGTCTGCGAATGGGGCATGGCAGAAGACCTTGGTCCTGTCGCGTATGGTCAGGAAGATGAACCAATTTTTGTCGGCAAAGAAATTGCGCGTCACAAAGATTATTCCGAAGATACAGCGAAACGAATCGACAAGGCAATAAAAGAAATTATTGACAACGCAAAAGACCGCGCGAATGACATACTTACAAGCAGAAAAGACGAAATAGAAAAACTCGCGGAAGCTCTTCTTGCGCGCGAAACTCTAAGCGACGAAGAAGTCCGCCAAATACTCGGTCTTCCTCCCAAGGAGGAATCAGTATGAGGTGTCCTCTGTGGTTAATAGTATTTCTTTTTATATCCATTAATAACGTATTTGCGCAAACGCGGGATGATTCTGCCGCGGCGCAGCAGTATTACAGATGGATTGAACAGGCGATAAACGAAGATAGATGGGACGATGCCCGCGCCGCGCTTGCACGCACAAGAGGTTTTGAAAACGTTTCATCCGATTTATCTTATATAAGAGCAACTGTATACAGATATTTCCGCGAAAAGCGAACCGATATAATTGAAGCTCTGGATACGGCAATATCGACAAATCGCTGGGTATTTAATGGAGAGATTAATGCGCTTCTTCTTAAAGCTGAAATGCTTCTTGATCTTCGCAGGTTTCGTCAGGCAATTGCCTGTATTGACCGCATAGAAGCGCGGGAAGGAATAATTAGCACATCGCCGATTGCTGCATCTGCCGCAATGATTCGCCTTGATGCGCTGCAATCGCTTGCTTTGGGAAGGGAACCTGTGAATGATCCCGGTCTTGCGCTTGCTCAGTTTAGAAGCCAGCTTTTGGTTACAATGGACAGGTTCCCGCGCGATTCGCGTCCGATTAGAATCTTTTTTGATTATGCGCGTAACAGACGGCCTCAGCCGTCTGAATTGCCCGAGGCCGATATCAACCTTTTGGAACTTGTTCTAAGACGGCTTCCGTTTCTTATGGAAAACGATCCGGACCTTGCGTGGATGGCGGCTCCCTTTGTAAGAAACATTGATGACGCGCGCCGTCTCCTTGGATCTTACAGGGCAATGACAACATCGCCCGCCATAGAATCAATACCAATCGCCCTTAATTTGGGGCTTATAGATGATAACACCGCAATAGAAGATTTACTTTCTGCACGGCTTATTGATATTGACGTAATAACAGATACTTATAAATTGCTTCGCAGCGAAGAAGGACGCGTGCGCTTTACGCAAAGATTTCTTGTCTTTTCAGGATTTATTATAAATGATATTGATAATGACGGATTAAACGAATGTTATGCGTATTATGTAGACGGTAATATTTTTAGATTTGTTTATGACAAAGAGCAAAACTATGATAATTATTTATTAATTTCTGAGTTGGATAATAATTCTCCTTTGGAAGGATTTGTTCTTCTTACGGGGCAGGATGAATCTGTGCGCATAACATGGGAACGCTATCCTTCTGTTAAAGAAATAATGTTCGGAGACCCATTATCAAATTCAAACGAAAGATTTACATTTGCTCCCGCTGATTTACAATATGCTCCTGTTGAATTTTTAGAAATCGGCGGGAGTGACAATCTGCGCGGGCTTCTTTTTCCCTTGCCTTCGCAGCAGTACATGCCGTTAACGCTGCGCACGATACATTCATTTTGCACAACTTATACTCGTCCCGGTTTAGAAATTGAAGGCACATTTGAAACAATACGAATGAGCAGGGGCGTAATTTTGCAATCGATAGAAACAACGGCAAACGGCAGGCAAGTCTCCGTTACCGAATTTGATAGAGGACTTCCCGTAATTCAGCATATCGACCTTGATTTGGACGGCAGAATGGAAACAATACGTCGTTTTCGCCGTCCCGAACCGGGTTACGTGTGGCAGGACGTTTTCGATTACCGAAGGCTGCTTGCGTCTTCGGAAAGCGACTGGTCTGGAGACGGACGGCATAAAACAAGGGAAGTGTATCAATTGGACGGCTCGGTTGTTTATTATTTTGACATGGACGGCTCAGGCACATGGACACATTCAGAAACCGGAAATCAAAGATGAAAAGAATAATAATAGCAATAATTTTAACAGTATTAATTGTCGGCTGCGAAAGCATGAATAAGATTGAGGATGAAAGACCGTCAAGGACGACAAGCGCAATTCGGATCAGCCATATAGAAAGATTGATCGAAGAAAGACCGATTGCAGCGCTTAACTCTATTTTTATTTACAAAGAAATTTATTCAGGTACAGAAGAAGGAAGAGCCGAAGATTGGCAAAGGATCGCAGAGCTTGAAAGACAGGCATCTGCGAATCTTGTTTCTCTTCAGCAAAAGGCAATTGATGAACAGCGTTGGGATGATGCAATCTCGTTTGGAAGATCTCTTGTAAATATCGGCGTAACAAATGCAAATACAGGAAGAGAAGGAGCTTTGACCCTTTTATTCGCAAAGAAAAAACTGGAGGAAGGCGATAATTTAAGCGCGTTTTTAGCCGCTGTAAGAGCGCATGAAATGCAGCCGCTCGATGCTCAAAGCGCTCTTTTATTCCTTGAAAAAGCAGTGCAAGCAAGGCAGCGCCGTTCGTCGGCCTTCTTTCTTGCCGCAGCTCAAGCGGCAGGAGCGCGTAATATTCCCGCTCCGTTACGCGAATACGCATCCGGGCGAGATTCGTTTTCCAATATGGTAAATGGAGTTGCCACTGTTATTGTCGACATGGGATATCGTACAGAAAGAGGGATGATCGTTCCTGACAGAGCCATTGGTTCAGCCTTTTTTGTTGATTCAAGCGGTTTGTTAATTACAAATTATCATGTTATTGCAAGCGAGGTTGATCCCAAACACCGAGGTCCTTCGCGGATGTTTATCCGCATGGGAGATGCGACAAGCCCAAGAATTCCTGCCCGTGTTGTCGGCTGGGATAAAGCGCTTGATATTGCGTTGATTAAAACAGAAATAGAAACTGATTATGTGTTCTCGCTTGTAGATCGCGTAATTCCAAGGGTAGGCGACTCTGTGCTTGCAATCGGCTCTCCCGGCGGTTTGCAGCGAACTGTTACAAGCGGTATAGTTTCCGCGCTTGGAAGGCGTTTCATGCAAATAGGCGATGTGATTCAGATTGACGCATCTGTAAATCCCGGCAACTCAGGCGGTCCTTTAATCGACAGCGAAGGGCGTTTTGTCGGCGTTATTTTTGCCGGGATTCCGCAGTATCAGGGAATCAACTTTGCGGTTCCCGCAGAAATGGTAGCGGCGGCGCTCCCTGCAATGATTAAAGGCGGAAGAGCCCAGCGTCCGTGGCTTGGTCTTACGTTATGCGAAACATTAACAGGCGCAGAAATTATTTATACGGCTCCGAATACCTCCGCTTCCTCTCATAAAATTAGAGAAGGCTTTTTTATAAAGACTATTAACGGAAAAACTGTAACGGCTCCTCAGGGTGGAATTATTCCTGCGCTGCAAAAAGCGTTATTCCTCTTTGGCCCTGAAGAACTTGTCGCTATTGAAACTGCCGATAGCAACGGCGAAACAAAAAGAACCGTTATAATGACAACGGCGCGTCCTGATCTTCCGCTGTTGGAAGCCGCGCGAATCGACAGACGCGAAAGAATGGCAGCTCCGCTTTTTGGGATGATTTTAACTCCTGTGCAGACTACTTTATTTTCAACCAGTTTTAGGGTGGATAGAGTGCTGCGCGGTTCGATTGCAGATGAAGCCGGAATTTCTGAAAACGATCCTGTTTCTATAAACCGGCTTCGCATAATGGAACCGGAAGGAATTGCAGTACTGGAAATTTCCGTTAAGAAACGCAGAATGGGTTATTTGGATACAAGTATGATGCTGCCTGTTTGGCTTGATTCACCGGATACGTTATAAGGATGAAATATGAGTTATAATGCCGAGACAACAAATTTAAACGGTTTTAAAACGTCAAAGAATGACGATTTGATTCATTTTATCGGAACAGCCGATGAACTAAACGCGTATTTGGGATTGGTTCGCGCAATGATCGCAAACGAAGACGCATGGCAGGTTTCATGGCATCGTTCCGTTCAGTTTATCGAGCGAATTCAAAAAAATATGATGAAGATGATGTCTCATGTTTCCGACAGCCGCAACGAGAAATTTTTATTCAGCGTAAATGACGTTACGGATATGGAAAATGAAATTAATCGTCTGCAAGGAGCTCTTCCAAAGCAATATAAATTTAATGTTCCCGGTAAAAATATTATCGAAGCGCAGATACAAATTGCAAGAACCATCGCAAGAAGAGCGGAAAGGATGTACGCCGCAATTTACGAAGAAAAAACTCTGTGTCCGAATGCGGGAGCATATTTAAACAGGTTATCCGATTATCTTTATTTTCTTTCGCAGCAGGAATCATTGATTAACGTCAATTTCATAAATCAAATCGCCGGAATTTAAATCGTATACCCGTCTTTTAAAGACGGTTGGAATACGGATGTTTCCTACAGTTTCTTCGCCAAAATCTTCTACGATGATAATTACCCTTATTATTAAATATTCAGAAGCAAACCGTCTTGTTTCATTTTCCGTCCTTAGCCACACGACCCTATTTACATTCGGCGTCTGCGGCCAGATATTTGCGATAAAAAAAGTCATCAGCGCGTTTTCGTAAGTATCATTAAAGTCTGCGTTAGGCGCCATGTGGCCTCTGTCGTAACCGGAACGGGTAAAATCGTTATGGCTTGGAAGCATATATCCATGTTCTTCAAGCAGCGCCAGTAAAACGCCGCCGTCTCTGTCACGCGTAAACGGCACGGACGGTCTTCTTATGCCTGTTGCCTCTGCTCTTTCGCGCGTAAGTATGTACTCGATAATGTGCGGTCCTGAATTTACGGCATCGTAACAGCCTGTGTAGAGAACTTCTTCGTTACTGTTGGTAACGCTGAAATCAAAATGCCCCTCTCTGTCACAAGCAAAAGCAAATACAGCGGAAATAAGGAATAAGAAATAAAAAATAAAATTCTTAATTGATTTCATTTAAAAAGTCTATCAGTGCAGGAACCTCTGCGGGGATTGTTTTTGCATCCACGGTTCTGTCCATTGCGCGCGAAAGTGAAGTCGGCACAGGAACTTTGCCTGCAAGCGGCTCTACAGTTTCTGAAAATTTTGCGGGGTGGGCTGTGCAAAGAATGCCGATAGTTCCTTCCTGCAATTTATTTTGTGCGCAAAGTTTATCAACTCCCTTCCAGCCGACTGCGCTGTGCGGATCTAAAAAATACCCTTCGTCTTTTGCAATACGCGCAATTGTTTCTTTTGTTTCTTCGTCATTTACATAAACGCCCAAAATGATACTTTTCATTTCTTCCCAGGTAAAATGCGAAGACATGCGTTCAAAATTACTAGGAGCGCCTACGTCCATTGCATTGGAAAGCGTCGCCTTTGAATCGCGCGCAAGGTATTCGCCGGAATCCAAATAATCGGGAACTGTTTTATTCATATTGGTAGCTGCAATAAATTGCGTAATGGGTGCGCCCATTTTCATCGCATAAAGACCCGCCGTCAAATTGCCAAAGTTCCCCGAAGGAACACAAAGCGTTACAGGCATTCCTTTGCCGCGAGTTCGCTCAGTTTGCGATTCTGCTCTCCGAGTTTGAGAATCAAACTCGAAAGAACCAGCCTTTAGGCTGGTTCTAGGAGTTGCAGAGCCGTCAGGATCGGTCAATCCTGTAAATGCTCTTCCCGCCGCTGCTGAATAATAAACCGCCTGCGGAATTAAACGGCTTATATTAATCGAGTTAGCCGACGATAAAGACATTCGTTTTTTTAAAATTTCGTCTGCAAGCGCGGCTTTAACAAGACGCTGGCAGTCATCAAAGTTTCCTTCGACAGCAAGCGCGGAAATGTTTTTTCCAAGACCGGCAATTTGACGTTCCTGCAAGGGCGATACGCGTCCCTTTGGATATAACACAGTAACAAAAATACCGGGTACTTCAAAAAAGCCGTCTGCTACGGCTCCCCCCGTGTCGCCCGACGTTGCGACAAGAATGCGAAGGGGACGGTCTTCGCCACGGCGAAGATATGAAAAAGAACGCGCCATAAAGCGTGCGCCAAAATCCTTAAAAGCGGCTGTTGGTCCGTGAAAAAGTTCGGCAGTGTATCGATCTCCAACTGCGATAAAAGGAGCGTCAAACGTAAAAGCGGATCCAACAATGTCGGATAACGCACTGTCGGAAATTTCGTCTTTTACGTACGGTTTTATCGTTTCCATTGCGATGTCGCAAAAATTCATCGATCCAAGCGAGCTTTTTACGCTTGCGGGAAGAGACGGTATTTCATCGGGGACAAAAAGTCCTCCGTCCGGAGCAAGTCCTGCCAGGGCTGCTGTTGCGAAATTTACGGATTCATTTTTATTTCTGGTACTATAATAACGCATAAGGCATTCTATCATATTGCCTTAATTGACATAAAGGGGTTTTATACGATACCATGCCTATAAGGAGAAAATGTGGCGAAAGAAGAAGCAATAGAAGTCGAAGGCGTTGTCAGGGAAGCCCTTCCCAATACGATGTTTCGCGTAGAACTGGATAATCAGAATGGACATTTAATACTGGCTCACCTGTCCGGTAAAATGCGAAAGCATTACATTCGTATAGTTCCCGGTGACAGGGTTAGGGTAGCGCTTTCACCGTATGATCTAAGCAGAGGCAGGATCATTTACCGCGAGAGATAATCAATTAGTATATAGAGGTTTTTATGGCAGATGACATTGTTTATATCAATGTAGAAGAAGGCTCAAAAAGAGTGATGAATAATACGAAACTTTACGTAAAATTGCTGACAAAATTTAAAGACGATAAAACATTCGGCGAGATAGAAACGGCGCTGGCATCGGGAGATATGGAAACCGCGAGAACTGCGGCTCACACATATAAAGGTCTTACGGCAAATCTTTCACTTACAGAATTGTACAAAAAAAGCATGGAACTGGAAGCTCATATAAAAGACGGAACTTACAAGGAAGAATATCTGGAAACGGTAAAAGCCGCCCACGGTATAACAATAACCGAAATCGATAAGGTATTAATTCAATATGCTTGAAAATAAACCCACGGTACTTGTAGTTGATGATGCTGACACTAATGTCATGATTTTAGAAGAAATTCTAAAAGACGATTACAATATTGTTACTGCATCTAACGGAAAGGAAGCTCTGGAAAAACTTAAAAAGATTGATGTTCTTCCAAAACTTTTACTGTTAGATGTAAACATGCCGCAAATGGACGGCAGGCAATTATTCGAAGCCTTAAAAGCCGACGCGAATTTTAAACGAATACCTGTAATTTTTATCACCATAGAAAACGAATCGGAAAGCGAGCTTTTAGAAGCGGGCGCCGTCGATTTTATAAACAAGCCTTTTAACCCCGATATTGTAAAACTTCGCGTAAGAAATCAAATTGCGCTTAAAAATTACAGCGAATACCTTGAAGAAATGGTTGCGGCAAAAACTGCCGAAGCCACTAAAACTTTGGAGTACGCGCTGCAGGGGCTTGCGAATGTTATCGAACACCGCGATTTAGAATCGGGCGAACATGTAAAAAGAACGCAGCTTTTTGTAAGAGCTTTAACCGATTATTTAATCGATACAAACTCGGTTTACGCCGAAGAATTAGTTAAACTTCAGCCGGATATTATAATGAAGTCGATGGCTCTTCATGATGTCGGCAAGATTGCAATCCCCGACAGAATTCTTTTAAAACCCGGCAAGCTCGATCCGCAGGAATATGAAATAATGAAAACACATACAACGCGCGGCATGGAAATTATTCATGAGCTTGGCGACGTGAACACGTCTTTATACCTGAAGCATTGCGAAGATATTTGTTACGGACATCACGAACGCTGGGACGGAAAGGGTTATCCTCGTCAAATAAAAGGCGAAGACATTCCGCTTACCGCGCGTCTTGCCGCTCTTGCGGATGTTTACGATGCGCTTGTTTGCGCGCGCGTTTATAAAGCCGCAATGCCTTACGATGAGGCTTTAAAAATTATTATTGAGGGAAAAGGAACTCAATTTGATCCCATTATTGCAGATGCCGTGGTAAATATCAGCGAAAAGTTTAAAGAGATTTCTCAGAAATATCAATAATTTATTAAAATATTCTTCAAAACAAAATCAAAATCTCCAAAATTTCTTTAGATAAGAGCGTTTATCCGATTTAATTTCTTCAAAATAATTTTCTTTGTTTTTCTTTGGAAAATTACTATTTTATATATAAGAATCGATAAATTTTCTCAAGGGAAAACTCGGCTGTTTTTAAGGAGCTTTTATGAAAATTGGTTTGAAATTAGTGCTCATTATTTCGGCGGTTAACGTTGTTTGTTTCTGCGGTTTAACAATTGCTTCGATAACGTTTTCCTCAAGCGCAATTACAATTCTTGCCGACGAAAATGCGGGAAACATTACTTCTGTTACGGCAGGCGAAGTTAAAGCATTTTTGGAAGTTGCTCTGGATGAAATCAGGGCTTTGGGTTTTGTAATATCTGATCTGGATAAAGTTGTAGCGCCTGCGGACAGACGGCGAATGGTAAATTTTATTCTTGAAAGTTACATTCAAGAGAGCAGGTTTATCGGAATCTGGGCAGTCTATGAACCAAATGCTCTTGACGGCATGGATGCTTTAAATATTAACGGACCGGGAAGCGACGAAACAGGAAGATTTATCAGTTATTGGACTAAGAATAGAAATGGAGGCGTTGATCTTAGCGCGCTTTCAAATTATACGAAAGCAAATTATTACCTTGAAACTATCAGAATGAATAGAGAACGCATTATCGATCCTTACTACGAAAATGTCGAAGGAAACAGAATTATGATAACAAGCGCCACGTATCCTGTCACTAGCGGAGGAAGAGTCATAGGCGCAATTGGAATAGATATTGACCTAACGCAAGTAAACAATATGGTGGAAGCGATTAAACCGTTTGGAGACGGGTTCTCAGGCGTTTTTACGAATACCGGTTATATTGTAGGCCATCCTGACAGTAACAGGCTTGGAAAGAATGCGCAGGATACGGAAAATGATATGGTAGGTGACACTCTTGGCGCAATGATGGATGCGATTACCAACAGCAAATCTTTTATTGAGGTAGTTAAAGGCGACTCAGGAAAAAAAATGATGCTTGTAATGGAACCTTTCGATTTAGGACGCACAGGTACTACATGGACTGCCGCTTCAATAATTCCGTTAAGTACTGTAATGAAACCTGTAAATAATATGACAATTGTATTAATCATTCTCAGTATTGTTATTTTAGTTGTTATCACAGTCATTATTTTAATTGTTGCTCAATCTATTACAGCGCCGCTTAAAAAAATGGAAGCTGTTTTTGAATTCATTGGTAACGGCGACTTTACTCAAACTGTTGAAGCAAAGACCAACGACGAAATCGGGAATATTGCAAAAGCTCTTAATATTACTGTGGGTAAGATTAAAGGACTTATCGGCACCATTAAAGGAGAATCTGCTGAACTTAACGAAATTGGAATGGAGCTTTCGTCTAATATGAACGAGACTGCTGCCGCCATAAATGAGATTAACGCAAATATTCAAAGTATCAAGGGACGCGCAATCAACCAGAGCGCCAGTGTTACTGAAACTAACGCCACTATGGAACAGATAACGGTTAATATCAGCAAATTAAACGATCAGGTTGATAAGCAAACGATGTCTGTTTCTCAGTCTTCGTCAGCTGTCGAACAAATGCTTGCAAACATTCATTCCGTAACGCAGACCCTTATGAAAAACATGGAAAATGTAAATCATCTTGAACAAGCGTCGGAAGTCGGACGAACAGGCTTGCAGGATGTTGCGCAGGATATTCAGGAAATTGCACGGGAATCGGAAGGCTTGCAGGAAATTAACTCCGTTATGGAAAATATCGCAAGCCAGACAAATCTGCTTTCCATGAACGCCGCGATAGAAGCCGCGCACGCAGGCGAAGCGGGAAAAGGTTTCGCGGTTGTTTCCGGCGAAATCAGAAAGTTAGCTGAAAGTTCATCCGAACAGTCAAAGACGATCAGCTCTGTATTAAAGAAAATAAAAGAATCGATTGATAAGATAACCTTTTCGACAGATAACGTTTTGCAGAAATTTGAAACGATCGACAATCACATTAAGACTGTAGCGGAACAGGAAGAAAATATCCGCAATGCGATGGAAGAACAGGGTCAGGGAAGCAAGCAAATCCTTGAAGCCATTGGAAACCTTAACGAGATCACACGCGATGTTAAACAAGGATCGGGCGAAATGCGCAACGGTTCGGGCGAAGTTATCAGAGAAGGTAAAAACCTTGAAAACATCACGCAGGAAATCACAGGCGGCATGAACGAAATGGCAACCGGCGCAGATCAAATCAACATTGCAGTTCACCGCGTTAATGAGCTTACTGTATCGAACAAGGATAAGATTAACGTGTTGTTGGAGGAAGTAGCCAAGTTTAAAGTTTAATAGTTTTTACTAACAATATATCCGGCGAGGGTGGGGCTCTGGCTTTTTTTCGGGCGCACTGCTCATGCTGAAGCATTCGCGCATATACAATTTCATTGACTTTTATTTGGCGCCACGCCTCGCTAATTTATTTCAATAACACGCTGCGCGTGCAGACATGGGCGCACAGCCGCTAGCTGGCATCTTCTACGCAGACCAAATGCTTCCGGCAAGGCTTCCCACCCATGCCTTTATGCTATAACGATAAAACTGTTCAACGGGAGATGAGGGATTTGATCGTTATTATATTTTTTAATACTTAATTCGTTTATATTGAGTTAAGCGACATTGGACAAATAAGGTAAAATATTTATTGACAATATGAATATTTTAAAATATAATATAATTTAGAGAAAGAGATGAAAAGTTTTAAAAAATATACTATAATTATCATTTTTATATTTATAATAATAGGTTGTTCTGTTTATTTAAATAATGATTTGATAATAAGAAATAATTCATCATATGATATTAAAATTAGAATAGCACGCCATGAAAATTTGTTTATTGATAATGAATATATTGAAGAAATATTTCTTAAAAAATATCAAGAAAAGCTTTTAGAATCATTTATTTCAAGAAATCATTATTATACACCTAATGAATATCTTATTTTTATTATTATTTATAATGAAAATAATGAATTAATAAAGGAATTTAATAAAAAAATAAATATGGAATTATTTAAAAGTTTAGTATTTAATTTTGAGAGAGATAGAATGCATAATAAACTTTATAGTTTTACAATAACTGATGAATTATTAGAATTGGAATAAGTCCAACGTCGCTTACCAAACGGTAATTGTTAGGCAACACCCACCAATCTGTATGAGTTTGTATATCCTTGTACCTATCTGTTATTAAGTGTATATTAGATATAGAATTAAGTCAACTACTAATTACAGATTTGTTTGAATTT
>Ga0209755_10006916_pt1 | contig 12417 bp, 9 predicted proteins | sample TergutCo191P1_FD_187301 | JGI IMG/M metagenome (GOLD analysis project Ga0209755, IMG submission 187301) | Cornitermes sp. P1 segment gut microbial communities from Petit-Saut dam, French Guiana - Co191P1 (SPAdes) (version 2) | ecosystem: Host-associated > Arthropoda: Insects > Digestive system >... | reverse complement strand
GCGCAACGGCATTAACATAGCAAACGATGCTACCGTTACCATTTACATACCTATTAATATTACCTTGACCACTCTTGGCGGTAATGGCGCATCCAGTCGCGGTGGCGGCGGTGCAGGTATTTTCTTACCCAGAGGTTCAACACTTGTTATTCGTGGTGAAGGCAAACTTGTTGCCAATGGTGGCAACGGTGCTGATGCAAGCAATGGTGAATCTGGTAACGGTGGCACAGATGCTCGTGGTGGTGCAGGCGGTAAAGGCGGTGATGGCGCGGGCGGTGGCGGCGCGGGAATTGGTACAAACGGCGGCAATGGCGGCAGCGGCGGCAGTAGCCAAACAACTATGGATAGAAGCGGTAACAACGGTGATGCCGGTAATGGAAGTGCTTCAGTAACTAGCGCTGGAATGTTGCGTGTATTAGATAAGGTGATTGTGTCCGCAATCGGTGGTAGTGGTGGCAGTAAAGGCAACGGTGGTAATGAAGGTAATCGTGCCAATTATGGCGCGGGCGGCGGCGGCGGCGGCGGCGGCAGCGGATATGATGGTGCTAGTATCGGCGCAGGAGGACGTGGCGGTGGCGGCGGCGGTGGTGGCGGCAGTGGTGCCCGCACTGCTGTAACATATTCACATGGCGGCGGCGGCAAGGCTGGTACAGGTAACGTAAATGGCAATGACGGTGGCGGAACCAGAACTAGCACATGGTACCTTTTCTTAGGGGATATTTATGGCGGTCTTGGAGGTAATGGCGGTGGTGTTGGTGTCGCAGGCGGCAATGGTAGCTATGAGGTAAATGGGATTTTGCAGTTCTAACTTATAAAATAATTGATTTTTATTAAACAAAAAAAAATTAAGGAGGAAGTATATGAAAAGAAATGTAATGTTTCGGTTTTTAGGAATTATTACGCTTGTTATAATAATTTGGTTTGTATTTACTGCTTGCGAAAGCGGTACAGATAGCGGTACAGATAATAAATGCTCTTCGCATAAATGGAGTGGTGATGTGATAACAATGCCGACATGCACAGAAGGAGGTTTTACAACGCAAACATGTATAAATTGCCATGCAACACAAATAATAAATCAAACTTCTCCGCAACATAAATGGAATGCATGGAATGTAATTACCGCACCGAATTGTACGGCAACAGGTTTAGGCACAAGAAATTGCAGTATTTGCAGCAGCCTTGACCCAAACGGTGTCATACCCGCACTGGAACATGATTGGGAATGGATGACAACTTTAGATCCTACCTGTACGGTTGCAGGAAGCGAAACAAGAACATGCAGCAGGAATTCAGCGCATAAAGAAACAAGAAGCATTAACGCGCTCAGGCATGATTGGAGCGGAAGCTGGTCTACAAATGGAAATGTGTATACAACATGCCGGCGTAATGCTTGTACTGAAGCGCTTGATAAATATGAAATGGCGGCAATTCCAAACGGAAATCTTATATGGGGCAGCGCTGTAATAATATTAAGCGCTTTTAATATGGGTAAATACGAAGTGTGGCAAGAACTGTATTACGCGGTTATGGGAACAAACCCTAGTAGTTTTTCTTCAAACCCGGCAAGTGGGGAAATACAAAATAAAAGGCCTGTAGAGCAGGTAACATGGTATGACGCGGTAGAATTCTGTAATAAGTTAAGTGAAAAAGAAGGGCTAACGCCTGTGTATACGATAACAGGAAGAACACCGTCAACAGGATATCCAATTACAAGAGCTACAGTTACGCCAAATTGGGAAGCAAACGGCTACCGTTTACCGACAGAGGCGCAGTGGGAATACGCCTGCCGTGCGGGGACAACTACTAATTGGAATTTTGGTAATGGAGGCTTCGGAATCTATGTATGGTTTGACTTAAATTCAAGTTCTAAAACGCATCAAGTCGGATTACAATTAGCCAATGCATACGGCTTATACGACATGCACGGAAATGTTTGGGAATGGTGTTGGGATTGGTATGGAACATTACCGGCAACAAATCAAAATAATTATACCGGAGCGGTCTCCGGCACTAACCGCGTGGCACGCGGCGGGGGTTGGATCAGTTCGTCAGTGAGCACTCATTCAGCCTACCGTAGCGGCATCAACCCCTACAACAGGAACTCTGATATCGGCTTCCGTGTTGTGCGTCCCGTAGATGACAACACTCCATCTCATACCCATACATACAGTACAACATATTCAAGCAATGCAACGCAGCATTGGCAAGAGTGTACAGGCGCAGGTTGCGATGCCAAAATAGGAACCGCCAATCATGCACCCGCAAACGGTATTTGTACAACATGCAGATATGTCAACATGGAAATGGTATCAATCTCCGCGGGAACATTCCAAATGGGAACTGATTTGGGAACATTCCAGGGAACTTCTGTTTATGATGCAGAACGGCCGGTTAGGCAAGTAACACTAAGCGCGTTCAAAATGGGAAAATATGAAGTAACGCAGGAGCAGTATCAGGCAGTAATGGGAACAAACCCTAGTAAGTTTACATCAAACCCAGCAGATGGGGAAATACAAAATAAAAGGCCTGTAGAGCAGGTAACATGGTATGACGCGGTAGAGTTCTGTAACAAGCTAAGTACAAAAGAAGGGCTGATGCCTGTTTATACAATAACATCAGCTACAGTTACGCCAAATTGGGAAGCGAACGGCTACCGTTTACCGACAGAGGCGCAGTGGGAATATGCCTGCCGTGCGGGGACAATGACTAATTGGTATTTTGGCAGTACAGAAAGCCAACTGGTTAATTACGCATGGTATACATCAAATTCAAACAGTAGAACGCATCAAGTCGGATTAAAACAAGCTAATTCATGGGGCTTATACGACATGCATGGAAATGTCTATGAATGGTGCTGGGATAGGTATAGTTCGTCATATTACGGAGAAAGCGGAAATACGAATAATCCCATGGGACCTGCTTCTGGCACTTATCGCGTTCTACGCGGCGGGGGTTGGTACTATTCGGCGGAGGGCACTCGTTCAGCCAACCGTAACTTCAGCAATTCCGTCATCAGGCTCGACAATATCGGCTTCCGTGTTGTGCGGCCCTGAGTTCGCGAACCGAAGGTTCGAGCGGTTAGTTAAACGAAATGCCTCGTGCCATAGCGACCTGTGTTTGCTTTAGCAAACATAGGGGAGCGGAGGCTGAGGCATTTCGTGGTGTATAATTTGTAGTACAAATGACACATCAGATTAAATCTTAATTTTTAACAGCTCTTTATAATTTATTTCTATTTTTGAGAATGCAAATAATTTTTTTCCTAAGTCTTTAATCGAAGCCACTATGTGATATACGATATTGTCAATAATTAAAAAACGGTCATGGAAACTATTTGATATGCTGATAGTTATTGGGTCATATTGCGCATTATGCTTATCTAAATCTAATTGTAATTGAGCGGTAATTCGTTTTGTGTAAATGCAGGCGCTTACTTTTAATTGACGTTTTGACAGCAATTTCAAAACACTTTCGTCTATATAATTATCAATTAAAACGATTGTTTTCTTTGCGGATTTTATCAGTTTTGAAATAAAAAGATACGCATCAAATATTTCACCTTCAAAAAATACACCCTGTAACGGCGGTAATGATGTTTTAACAAAAAAATCTATTTTTTCTTCGGTTTTTGTGACACGATTTTCCAAACGCTCAAACCTTTTTTGAACCGCATAGCCCTTCATTAGGTAATTTTTCAAAACACTGTTAGCCCAAATTCTGAACTGAATACCACGGCTGGATTTTACACGATAACCGATTGATAAAATCATATCAAGGTTATAATATTCCATTTGATAAACTTTGCCATTCGTGGCAGTTGTCGCAAATTTTGCGACAACTGAATTTATAGCATTTTCACTTTCAACTGTCGCAAAATTTGCGACAGTTGAATACTCAGCCAATTCTTCTTTCAACGCATTGCTGATATGTTTTCCTATAGTTTTAATATCTCTGTCAAACAATAAGGCTATTTGCTGCCTGTTTAGCCATACATTTTCGCTTTCTATTCTTACTTCAACCGTAACGGTGTTATCAGGTTGGTACATTATTATTTCGGATTTATCCATAGTTTAGTAAGTATATCAGTATTTTCAGGTTTATAGAACACCACCCCTCTGGTTTCTGTCATCGTTCCATCTAAGTAAAATTTACTTAAGTAAAGAATCAGACAGTAAAACACAACATTGATCGTTTTCCGTCAGATTTCATGTTCCAGTTGACCGATGATGAATGGCAAAATTCAAAGGTTACAATTTGTGACCTTTAGCAAAGATAGCAGAAAATACAAACCCTTCGCATTTACCGTTGTTAGGCACCGATTGTTAGATGATATACAGCGAAGTTGTTACATTTCCGCCGAAAGCAGACGAAAATTTTATGAAAGTTGGAAAGTATTTTTATTAATATTCACCTTTACAATTTTACAAATAAACAACAAAATAAACATATAGTAATTTAGGAGTATCATCATGAAATTAAAAATCATATCTTTGTTTTTTATAACAGTTTTAATTTATTCAGGATGCGGCGCAGGAAATGGAATTTTATCAATAACTTATAATTCAAGAGGGACTTATGACGGTTATGATTATGAATTTTGGAAGAACGAAAATGCATCTGGAATAATGACGCTTGGACCCGGCGGGACTTTTAGCTGTGAATGGGCAAAAAGCAATAATACCAATAACGGAAATATTTTATTTCGCAGCGGAAAAAGATTTGGGTCTTCTCAAACATATAAACAGGTTGGAGATATTTCTTTTAAATACGCCGCTTTATTTCAACCGAATAACGGCGGCGCATCATATTTGAGTATTTACGGATGGACGCAAAACCCATTGGTTGAATACTACATAGTAGAAAATTATTTAGGCAGTTATCATCCGGGAAGCGCCGGAACTTTTAAAGGTTCTTTCACGATTGCCGGCGAAGGAACATATGATATATATACACGTGATATGAAAAATGCGCCTGCAATAGAAGGTTCCGGGTTATATAATTTTACCCAGTATATCAGCGTCCGCACAGTTAAACGAACAAGCGGAACAATATCAGTTACCAAACATTTTGATGAATGGGAAAAGGCGGGATTAAATATGAAAGGGACCTTATACGAAGCAATGATGAAAATTGAAGGTTACAATAACAGCGGTTCTGCAGAAATAACAGAAAATATACTTACAATTAATAAAAACTAAAAATATATTTCGCAAAACCGCAAACATTTCAAACAACAATTTTGCGTTCCTTTGCGCCTTTGCGATAAATTTTTCTCTTTCCCCGCTTACAATCCCAAATCCTTCCCAATCAAAATAACTTTTATTCTCTTTGACGGTTTGCAAAATCGCGTTGTGACAAAGAAAGAACAGATTGTATCGCCGGAAAGACAGTCCGCGCAGGTACCGGTTTCGCTGCACGGCGTTTTTAATTTTTGGAAGCGCTGGATGTTTAAAGGGGCTGCGGTATTTCTTGCGCGGGATAGAGCGTCTTTGTAAGTTTTAGCGACCTTGTTCATACCGGCGGCGATTATCACCTGTTTAGGGCCGAAAATCATCGCGGCGACACGGTTTCCGTAACCGTCAATATTGATAAGCTGCCCGTCTTCTGTTACGGCGTTTGTCCCGGAAAGGAAAGTGTCGCATAACAGAGATCGGCGCATAATTTCCATCCGTTCTTCAGGAGAGGCGGCTTTGTCTCTGTCAAGCAAATTAAAACCGTCGTTTTCAAGGCGCTGCTGAATGCCTAAATCAACAAGTGTTTTAGATCCGCCCCATGAAACAAGATGCTCCTTTGGTATTAAAGAGACAAGTTTTTCTACCGCTTGGGCAGGCTCGTCAAAATAGTAAGCTTCGAAAGAGCGGGATTGCAAAGCGTTTACAACCCTTGGACCGAGTAATGAATATCTTTGTTCTGATAATGTTTTCATAAATCTATTTTAATATATTTTATGTTATTATAGAAGATAGTGATTTGCACAAACAGGGTTTGCACAAACAGAGTTTACATAATTAATCTTTTAAAATAAATTTCCTAATCTCTGACACTAAATAAAACGACCCTGTCCCTAATATTGGAAGTATTTTTCCTTCTTGATTTTGTGTTTTTGCCGCTTTCTGCGCTTTCTTTACCGCTTCTTGTGTATTTTTCACTAACTCCGTTTTTTCCTGTCCTGCTATTTTTACAAAGGTTTCGTAAACTTTTTCAGGATCGCTTATTTTAAAAGTTCCAGGCAAGGTGATAATTATTTTTGTAAAATGCGGATGCGCTATCCTTACCATTGTCTGTGCGTCTTTGTCTGCGGCGCAGCCGAAGATGAGAACGCCTCCTTCTCCGTAGATGGAGCAGAATGTCTCTATGCAAAAACTAAGGCTTTCGGGAGTGTGAGCGCCGTCAATAATAAAAGGCGGTTGCTTTTCAAACTCTGTTTGCGTAATTTTTTCAAAACGCCCTGGAATTTTTAAATCAGCCAATCCCTTTTTTAACGCACAAACAGAGTTTGCACAAACAGAGTTTGCATCATTGTCAATCTGCGGGAAAGCGGTTTTTATTGCGGCAATTGCAAGAGCGGCGTTTTCTGCTTGAACTTTTCCGGGGATTGGCAGGGAGAACGATAAATTTTTAATTTTAAAAAACGGATTATTAAATGATAAAGAGAACTCTGTTCCTTTTGCGGAAATATTTATATCAGAAAGTTCTGCAATTTCTGGGAAATAAAAAAGAGCGCTGTTTTTTTCTTTTGATATTTTTTTAAAAACTTCTAATGCTTCATCGTTTTGTTTCGCTAAAATTACAGGTTTGCTTTGTTTTATTATTCCCGCTTTTTCACTTGCAATCGCTGTGATTGTATCGCCTAAAATACTTGTGTGCTCAAGTTCGATTAAGGTAATAACGCTGACCAAAGGATCAAGCACATTGGTTGAGTCAAGCCTTCCGCCCATGCCTGTTTCTACTACCATCACATCGCATTTTTCTTTTCTTGCGCAAAGAAAAAAAAGCATTGTTATCAATTCCCAAAATGTCGGCTCACAGCCTCCGCTGTTTGTATCAAAAAGAGGGTTATCTAAAGCAGGAAGCAAAACATCAATTGCGTGGCGCAATTCATCGCCTGCACTGCGGTAAATTTCTTCATCGAAATATTTTGAATTTAAACAAATACGTTCTCTTATATTAATAACGTGAGGTGACATATAACGCGCCGTTTTAAAACCTGCGGCGGACAGCATGGCAGATAACATACTTGTTACAGACCCTTTTCCCTTAGAGCCTGCAATATGAATAGAAGGGGCGCATTTATCAGGACGGTCCGCAAGTTTCATGAGCGTTTCCATTCTTTCAAGAAGGAAACTTTTCGGTTTCTGCCCGCGTTCAAGATTTATAAAATGAGAAATCCATTCAAAAACTTCGTCCGATGATGAAAAATATTTATTCACTGTGAACAACTTTCATGTTTTTACAAAAACTTCGTTTGTAAGAATATTAGCTTGATTGTAACCCGTAGGTTTTACCGTACTTAACTATTTCTACATTTGGGAAACCGTTTTCTTCAAGATACTTCTTTATAAAGTTTTGCGCTTTTTTTTCACCGTGAACCAGGAAAATACCTTTTAAACGCGAAGTGTCAACCGCTTTAAGCCATTCCAGTGTTTCAAGATAATCGGCGTGAGCGCTGAATGCGTTTATTTCTTCTACTTGCGCGTTCACCTTAAACCATTCGCCGTGAATTTTTACTTCTTTTTCACGGTTGCGGATGCGCCGCCCTAAAGTGTTTTCCGCCATATAGCCGACTGTCATTATAGTGGTGTTTGGGTCTCTTATATTGTGAATTAAATGATGCTGGATGCGGCCCGCTTCGCACATTCCGTCCGCTGAAATTATAATAAGAGGCCCTTTTTGATCGTTTAACGCTTTTGATTCCTGAACACTTGTTGTAAAATGAAGGCTGTTAAAACCGAAAGGATTTTTATGATGTTTTATAAACGCTTCTTTTATTTCTTCACCGTAACATTCAGGATGAACTTGAAAGATTGTTGTCGCGTTAGTCGCCATCGGAGAGTCTACATATATCGGCACTTCAGGAATAATTCCATCGTCAACTAACAGATGGAAATAGTAAACAAGTTCCTGCGTGCGTTCAATTGCAAATGCAGGAATTAATATTTTCCCCTTTCTTTCAATAGTACGCTTTGCTAATGCAGCGAGTTTTTCAATCGCTTCATCTGTTGAATCATGACGGCGGTCACCGTATGTGCTTTCAAGAATGATATAGTCCGGGGCTGTTTGCGGGATTGCAGGATTACGGATAATTGGTTTTCCCTTACGCCCTAAATCGCCTGTGGCAAGTATATTTATTTCTTCGCCGCCTTTTTTAATTTTTATCGAAGCCATCGCAGAACCGAGGATATGACCCGCATCGTAAAACTCAAAACTAACCCCGTCACCTATTTGCATAGGCCTGTTATACGAAACTCCGATTGTCTGCCCGACAGCTTGAATTGCATCCTGTTCAGAAAAAAGCGGAGTCCAGTCGAACTTTTCTCCTTTTTTTTGCGCTTGGCTTTTTAAATATTTTGCATCCCGTGCCTGAATGTTTGCAGAATCCATCATAATTAAACTTGCAATATCTCTTGATGCAGGAGTGGCGTAAATATTTTTCTTATAACCGTTTTTTGCCAGTAAAGGCAAAAGCCCGCAATGATCAAGATGCCCGTGTGTTAGAATAACACCTTCGATACGATCTGTTGCGATACCGAATTCTCTGTTTTTACGATCCGATTCCGCTCTGGAACCTTGAAAAGCGCCGCAATCAATCATATAACTTAACCCGTCAATCTCAAGCAAATGCTTGGAACCTGTAACTTCTTCGGCTGCGCCGAGTGAATAAAAATTTACATTCATGGCTTAATTATATCATTGAAAAAATGATACTACAAGAAAAATAAATTTAATTAGTGTCTGTCTATAATGTGGACACATTATAGACAGACTACTTTAGAAAACGCATTTTCGCAGTCTTTAGACGAGAAAATGCATCGGACTAAAGTCCGCGGCTTGTCTATAAAGTAACCGACTTTATAGACAAGCACTAATTAGCAAAAACCTTTTTAAAATCAATAGAACAGCCGGGGACAGTAACCAGCGTAACCTCATCTTCTCCCAGATAATTACGGCAAATATACCTTCCGTTAAATAATTCAAAAGTGATGATGATCTGTTCTTCAGGGTCAATAATCCAATATTCACTAACCCCTGCTTTTTCGTAAAGATTTAATTTCGTGACCATATCGTGCGATCTGTTGGAAGATAAAATTTCTATAATAAATTTAGGCGCACCTTTATAACAATTTTCTTTTAATTTTGAATTGTCACAAGAGAGAAAAACATCAGGCTGCACAAGAGTGTATTCATCGCCTTTTTCATACAAGGGATAAACATCAAACGGCGCGACAATTGTTTTACAGCCGGATGATTGTAATTTTTCTCTAAGTTGAGCGCCGATTGCTAAAAGAACATTTTGATGTTTGAAACTAGGCGAACTCATTGCATACTCAACACCGAAAAGACGTTCAAAACGCGGTTCTTCCAAAGAATATACAGCTTGTGTTTCATCTTGAATTTTTTCTGCCGCCGTCATTTTATTTTCTCCTTGTAAAAACCTTAGAGCTTTTTACATATCTCTATTGTAACTAATAAATAATAATTGTCAAATAGCCGCATTATCAGCAGAGACAGGGTCTGCGATTACATTTTTTCTTGGAGAAATCCCTTCCGCTTCAGGCTCTGTGTCATAATCAATGTAATGCAAAAATGCATCCATATCGAGTTTTGCAAGCGCGTCTGCGGCGGAATTAACCGCGATTAGATACTGCTCTGCGGGGCTGAATGCGCGGCATGCAGGGCAAGCGCACCAATTGTTTTCTTGACCTTTTTCGGGAAAGAGATGGAAGATGCGCGGAGGCGTTACTTTTTCTAAAACACGTTCAAATAAAACAAGAGCGTTTTCGTAAATTATTTTTGTGGTTTTTGGATTGGTCGCGCAAAAATGATATTTTTTAATCCGTTTGCCGTGTTCCATGCGGAAAAGTTCGCGGTCAACTCCGAACAAACGCGGCGGTAACAGGAGAGGCAGATCGCGACCTCCCGCTTCAACATTAAGCGCATATGTGTTTATCAATTTAGTATATTTTTTATTTTTACTTCTGAAAAATTTATCGTTTAAAGAAAAAACAAGCGTATTACATTCATTCTCGACAGCTAAATAGATCATTTTTTCCCGTTCTCTCGGGCTTGTTTTTGTACCGATAAATAGTCTTTTTCTTGTTGGTTTCATAATTAAATTATATAGTATTTCTTCGTTTTAGACCATATAATTATATTAGAATTAATTTTTTGACGTTTTATTTTTTTGTTTGATTTACTTGATTATAGAGGTTTGTATGGAATACGATGTTGCTATTATCGGCTGCGGAGTAACAGGAGCAAATATCGCCAGGCGGCTGTCGATGTACTCAATCAAGATTGCAATCCTTGAAAAAGCCGCAGATGTTTCTTTCGGAACATCCAAAGCCAACTCAGGAATCATTCACGGCGGTTTTCATCATAATAAAAAATACTTAAAAGCGCGTCTTGAGATTCAAGGCAATATGATGTTTGACAAATTAAAACAGGAATTGAATTTTCCCTTCCGCCGCTGCGGTATAATAGTAGCCGCTCTTCATGAAGATGAAATGAAAATTGTTGAGCATTTATATCTTCAAGGGGTAGAGAATGATTGTCTTGATATTGAACTTTGTTCGCGTCAAAGAATTCTTGAAATTGAACCGAAGCTGTCTACCGATGTAACGGGAGGTCTTTTTGCGCCTGCAGGCGGAATTGTCGAACCGTATCGTTTTGTTTTTGCTTTGGTTGAGTCGGCTCAAAAAAACGGAGCAGAAGTTTTTACAAATTTTAAAGTGAAGGAAGCAAAAAGAAAAAGCGATTTTTGGATAGTTCGCGAAGAAGAGGGCAACCGTGAAATAAAAGCGCGTTATGTGATTAATGCGGCAGGACTTTTTGCAGATGAAGTATCAAAAATATTTAATGCAGAAGATTTTAAAATTACCGCAAGAAAGGGCGAGTATTATTTGCTTGACAGACTGACAAAAGCCTGCCCTTCAAGAGTTGTTTTTCCTGTCCCGACATCTGTTTCTAAAGGGATGCTTGTTATCCCTACAGTGGAAGGCACGGCTCTTGTCGGCCCTACAGCGGAAGAAGCCGAAGATAAAAATGATTTTTCTACAACCGTAAAAAATCTTGAGCAAATAATTGTTTCAGGAAAAATGATGATACCGTCTCTCAGTCAAAATGATGTAATCGCAAATTTCGCAGGATTGCGGCCTTGTTTAGGCGATGATTTTTATATTGAAGCGTCTGCAAAAGCCCCAGATTTTGTGCAGGTTGCAGGAATTCAAAGCCCTGGGCTTACAGCTTCTCCTGCAATCGGTGAATATGTAAAAAATATTTTACTTGAAATGGGATTGCGTTTAACAGAAAAACCTGGATGGAATCCTTATGTTGATGATCGTCCCTTAGCAAGAGAAATCAATCTAGATGAATTGGATAATCTTATCGTACAAGATTCAGCTTGGGGAAACATGGTTTGCCGCTGCGAGAATGTCAGCGAAGCTGAAATTGTACAAGCAGTAAAGTTAGGGCACACAACTTTGGACGGTGTAAAATATTTTACCCGCGCTCAAATGGGAAGATGCCAGGGAGGATTTTGCACTTACAAAATTATAAAAATTATAATGAGGGAAACAGGTCTTTCATGGGATGAAATTATAAAACACGGCGGTAAAAGCCGCATCTTGGAAGGTGTTTTATGAAAGATTTACAATACGATGCGGTTGTAATCGGAGGCGGAGCTGCAGGAATGGCAGCCGCCCTTGAGCTGGAAGCTGAAGGTTTTACTTGCGCGATCATAGAAAGAGAAGAGCATCTTGGCGGTATTTTGATGCAATGTATACACAACGGTTTTGGTCTTCATGAATTTAAAGAAGAATTGACAGGCCCTGAATTTGCAGAACGTTTTATTGAGCGTGTAATTAAATCAAAAATTGATGTTTTTCTGAATACTACTGTCACTCAATTTTCTTTAAAAAATTCTTCTTTTAATACTTTAATAAAAGATTTATATTGTGTATCTCCGTTAGGTGCAATGAAGATTCAAACACGCACTTTGTTACTCGCCATGGGATGCCGCGAGCGAAACCGCGGAAATATACGCATTCCCGGCTCACGCCCTGCAGGTGTATTTACAGCAGGGCTTGCACAGCGTCTTGTAAATATCGAAGGTTACATTCCGGGAAAAGAAGTTGTTGTGATAGGTTCCGGCGACATCGGTTTAATTATGGCGCGCCGTATGAGCTGGGTAGGCTG
>Ga0209755_10006914_pt1 | contig 12418 bp, 18 predicted proteins | sample TergutCo191P1_FD_187301 | JGI IMG/M metagenome (GOLD analysis project Ga0209755, IMG submission 187301) | Cornitermes sp. P1 segment gut microbial communities from Petit-Saut dam, French Guiana - Co191P1 (SPAdes) (version 2) | ecosystem: Host-associated > Arthropoda: Insects > Digestive system... | reverse complement strand
TTGAGAAAAGCGGTGACAGCATAATTATCCCTGAGCTTGTATCTGCTGTAAATATTTCTCACGGTTCGCCGCCGCAGGTGCATAACATAGTTTCGCTCGGCCCTCGAACAGCCCTGTCATACCCCGGGGTCAAAGTAGTCAGCATGGAAAACACACAGTTTTGGGAGCATTGGATTGAAAGATTTATCGAAGGCGGCTTGTCTCCCAGAGGGTATGCGGACAAACTTGCGGAATGGCGTGATTCGCTTGAACTTGTATTGTTTGCCGTTGTACTCATATACCGTTTTATTTTTCATCTTAAATCCTCTTTCAGATTTTAGCGGCGTGGGGTTGTGACCCGCTTTCCCGCATTACCACAGCTTGCACCGTGTCACTCTGCGTTTATTACGTGGATGCCGTATTTCATAAAATTTTCAGCCTTAAATGCCCCATCCTGAGCCTTGATGAACATTTCCTTTCCATCACCCTTTTCAAGAGTGCCGAGGTTGATGTTTACAAATCCGACCCGCTCATACAGGGGCGTTCCTGTTGCTTTGATGGTTCTGTTGGTTTTTTGCCATAAATCAACTTTCGGCGTCTCGGTGCTTCCCGAAAACTTGCACAGCTCGATTAGCTTTATAATGTTCGTTTCATTGCTCCACGCGATTGAGAGGCAACCAAAGTGTGTTCCGTTAAAAACGAATTGTGGGTATGATTTTCTTTCCTTTGCAATTGCTCTCATTGACATCTTCATGCACCCTCCTTCACCATATCGCGCCGACCGTTGTTTTTATCGCATTCGAGCAGGTACGCCCGGTGTTTCGCTCCGTTTAATCCGTTGTAGACTATATCCCGGAGAAACCATCCCTCGCGCCCCATGTTGTCGCGGGTGTATTCCGTCAGCTCATGGTAGTTTCCGCCGTGCTCCGGCTCTCGCTTAATTTCTTTGATAAACCAGCGGTCTTTGCCGTTTACTCTCATCAAATGCCCGGTGGTGGTTTCGTGCCATGCGTAAGTTTTATTCATCTGATACGCCCTTCCAGCCTATCTCATCAGCGTTGGGAGGCTATCCCCATACGGACGCTCCGGGTGGAGCGTTTCGATTTATGCTACCTTGTTCATCATGTCGAACAGCATTGCTTTGAGTTTCATTATCTCGGTGTCCTTTTCGTTGAGTATGGCGGCGGCGGTTTGGAGTTTTTCATCTGTACCGTAGGCGTTTTCTTGGAGTTCCCACACTTGCGTTTCCAATTCCTTTTCGCGCTTCTCGGCCACATCTCGTCGGCGGGTGGTTTCTTCTAAATTCCGCTCGGTCAATGCGAGCTTGTTTTTCAAGGTTTCGTTTTCCTTCTCTTTACTTGCGACTTCGGCTTTTGCTTCGTTCAGCTCGCTCTTTTGGCACTCCATCACCGCAACGTCCATGTTCATTTTATTAAAGTCTGCAAGGTGAGCTTTTACAATGAGCTGCTTATTCTTTTTCAGCCAGTCAGCACAGAATTCGTCTTTATCAGCATTCGCCTCTGTGTACATGGGCTCGATTGTATCCCGATAATATCTGCCGGATACTTCGACTTTCGTCCTCTCGGTGAATTCTTCTCTCATCATGGTGATAGTCCCTTTTCGATTTTTGGTTGGCTTGCCTCGTCAGTGCCGGGTAGCTATCCCTCGGCATACGCCTTGTTGGACGTTTCGGCTTATTTTCATGTTTATTCTCATTTTGTTTCGTTGGTGATTATATATGTTTCGTTTATGGTTACATAAATACCGCTCTTGCGGAGTTCCTTGACTGCTTCATCTTTATTTCTTACGAAAATTGCTTCATTCAAGCTGGTGGCCTCCTGTGCTTATTCTGCATTGTTAGTAATTTGTTCTGCCATTGCTTACATTGGTATATTAACGTCCGTAAACATCAATGTCAATACTTTTATTCAATAAAATAAAAAAATATTTTGACAAAACAGAACTAAATGCATATAATAAGGTGATACATGGAAAGGTGGCTGGCAGTATGATTAGTTACAAAAGGCTCTGGGTGACGCTGGCCGAGCGTGAAATGAAAAGGATGGAGCTACTCGAAAAAGCCAAATTCAGTAGGGCTACATTGGCGAAGCTAGGGAAAAATGAGTATGTTGCCTTAAAGGTTTTAGAGGATATATGCCTTGCCCTTGATTGTGGCATTGGTGATGTGATGGAGGTGTTACCAAATCCAACGGAATAAAAATAACCCACTCTGGTATGAGGGGTCGCCTTGAAGCCATGCGGATATATGAAGTATAATTACAACACAAAGAAATGGAGGACATTATGGATATAACCAGATATGACGGTACACGATTCATAACCGAGGAAGAAATAGACCGGGAATTTACTGATTGCTGGGTACTTGTTTCTACAGACAACGCACTTTACCGTGAGGGGTATTTGATAGCCTCTGCCAGCGGTGATGATGAAAATTACGCACCATTGTCGGACATAGCAATTTTAGAGCTTGATTCAAAAGCAACAATAATATACGGTTGCAAAGAGCGAGGGGGCAGTCTGCATGTTGAACTTCTCGGCTGAACTTGATAAAAAACGTCAATGCAGATATGTATTTGTTGCAAACCTTTGGGAATCTCGCCTTAAAAAATACGGCGCAGGCGTTCATGTGATGTTAGATACAGGCTCGTTTAATACCATAATTCATAAGGCCTTAGCACCAAAGCATGGTAAGGTTTTAGACCAGACAATGATGGTTAGTGTGGGCGGGTTTAAGAGCGAAGCCAATATCTGCATACTGGATAAGATAAAAATAGGCAACCATGTTTTAGAGAAGGTGGTTGCGCTGGCTATACCATTTGAGGGCGAATTAAAAGACCACATTCTGCTGGGTGCCAATGTCACAAATAACTGGGATTTTACTCTATCCAGAAAGCGAAATGTGATGGAAGCAACAGAGGAATTTTCCGAAGAAGCTCTGGCTAGGAAGTTTCCTTACAGGTACTGCTACAGTAATAAGGGTAAAGTTATGGCACTTCAAGAGATTGTTTTTCGATAATACGCTTAAAGTAAGTCCCTTTGTTTCTTCCGCCACCTACAAGGGCATATACTTTATTGTATTCCTCTTGTTGAAGTTCAAATATCATATTAACGCCTCCTTTAATGCTACAACTGTAATAGTGGTAATAAATAGCCATTATCACCATCGCTAAGCAACGCTAACTTTATGTAAGCGTCACATTGTTCAATCTCGCCTGTTGGATTCGCAAGCCAAAATTCAAGAAAGCGTTGGCGAAATAACACGTTATAGCCCATGAACAAGTCTTTATCACTCTGAGTGGATAGATACGGTCTGAACAAGGCAATCATCTCTTTGACATATGCTTGTGCTTCCGGCATTTCTTCGGTAAAGAGGATTACGTCATATGGAATCAAAGCCAAGTTTACTAACGAGTGAATATCCAACTGCCGTGGGGCGATTACTGAATGTTCAAAATCCAACAAGGACACAACATTGCCTTCGTGCCATAACAGATTATCCGTTGTTATATCGCCGTGGCATAAAACAGGGCTAATATGATTGGCTTCATAAAAACGCTCCAAAATTGTTTGCAAATTACGCCCTTGCTTCGGTGTAAATATTTCTTCTGTGATGTAACGCTCTATATCGGCAAGTGAGCTTCCCTTGTCGAAGGGATTGTACCAAGCCGAACACAAAGTTATGCTTTCTACATCACATACAGGCACAGAATGAACGCTATCTGCAATGCACAATGCTTGTTTCACCGCTTTTGCTTTTTCGTGCCAACTCAAGCTGTCCCAAACACTACTTAAAGGAACGCCTAAAACTCGCATGGAAAGACTCCACTCGTAGCCATCGGCAACGCCTGTAGTAATATTTTTTGGGTATCCAACAATTGGTGGCAATGTTTTTGCCCTCGCTACTTCACGTTGGATTATATCGCTGTCTTTTTTCTTAGATAAACGTAAGGCATAATCACCGTTCAGCCAAACAGCATTCGTCCAACCGCCAGCTCGCTCTGCGGTTTCAAATTTCAAGCCATGTTGTTTGAAAATATCAGTAGCCATTTTTTCATGTTCAGTCATGCTATTCGTGTCCTTTCCTCATGTAGTAATTGTATAGGTCATCAAATGTATCGAACTCCAACACTTTACGCCCTACCTTGTCGTACTCCATGCGGTATTCGTCCATAGCTTCTAAGAAGGCATCCTTGAATATATCAAGATTATCCGCATTAAAATACTGCATTAAATCAAACTTTTTTGTACCACAGTGTTCGATAGCCATTTCATCAAGATAGTTTTGGGCACCCATAGCCGCAAGAAAAGCATAAGATTTGTCCTTTGCGTTGGTACTCGTGATAACCTTATTACGACAGTTACTCCACAATTCCTCATATGTTCCCTTGAGATTATCATATGTCGGAATGAGTTTTGGCGAAAAATCACAACGCATACTATCATAAAGTTGAACCACACTCTTTAATAAAGACAATGAAGTCATTTTTATTTCGTCAATGGTTTTTGACTCTATAACCGACATATAAAGTTTTTCAAAGTCTTTTGGCAAATAATCGTAGGTCAACAGTTCTTCCAAATACCTCTTAATGCCACGTTTTATGCAGGTATTGTTTAAGTTCACAAGACAGTTCACCAAATGATATAAAACACCAGAGGAAGCATATCTGCTTGCACCTATATTTTCAGCTAACATAACATCTGCAAGTTCTTGTTTGGCAAGGTCAAGGTGCTTTTTTGCTCGTTTTATACACTCAACACCTATAGGTTTTGCCATTGTTTCAAGTGCTTGTTGCCTAAGTTTATTAAACCTTTCTAAATATTCAGGTTTAGCGCAATACAAAATTTGCAAATCAGTTAGGCTGGAAACACCGGGGTTATCAAGGACAGCTTGTTGTGCCAACCTTGTTTCCCAAGGGGTGCAATAAATGTCATAGCCAACGTCATCAAAAATAAAACACGTACTGATTTCCCAGCCCCTGTCGGTATTATTTACGATGATTAGGTCAAGGTCACTTTTTTCGTGAAAATCCCCTGTGTTAAATGACCCCGTTAATCCTATTATGGCTATATCTTCGGGGAAGTCCCGTTTTGCCCGTTCTACAACCATATCAATGATCCGTTTATTTTTATCCATTAGCTTTTGCTTTAACTCAAAATTAATGGTGTTGTTGTGCGTTTTGTTTTGTTTCATATTGTCCTCCTAAAATAAAAAAATCCGATTCCTGTGCGGAAAAGGATTAAAGTCGCAACAATACAAAACTAAGGCAAATATGCCTATAAGAGAGTGTATGCATGTTAATCCAATTCCAACACAAGGCAAACCCTGTGAAATCACGGGCTTTGTACTACCTGTTTGTGGGAAAGATGGATTAACGAATCATTTGGTCACCCCTTAGCTTGTGATGTTTCCATTGTACCATAATCGACACTACCTGAATTCACTCATTACGGTTCTTCTCCCTGCTTAAAAAATCAGAACGATATTGTTTTGCTTTTTCTATTTCTTCCGGCGGGCTTTGTTCCGTCCGATTTTTCATAAAATTTTTGCGTCAAATTTATTATCCAACAAAACTCCGCCTCTCGGACAGCTTATAAATTACCATATAGGTTATATCCGATATTGTCAATAGAAGTATTTCGTTCCCGTAAATGAGTTTGATATCGCCATCAGCTTCGGGCGGGTGAGCAACAATCGGGGCGTTATTTTGAAACGCACCGCAACGGACCCATCTTTATTTTATTCCAAGCAGACGGATTGCAAAAATTCCAATCAAGTACCCATCACTATCAAACACCCATCGCACTCTAACGTCCAAAAGCCAACTGCTCTGCCCAATATCAACGGTAACAAATTTTTCACCAACCCTCCGTTCACTCGGAGGCAAATGAAAATCTCTATTGTTGTATGGAATAAATCCAAAATTAGTATTTGTGTATGCAAGCCGCCAATTTTCATTTTCTCTAATAACCAAAAGTGCATCATCCCATGTTGTGCCAATGGGGGTAATTTGTAATAAACGGCGTTCAATTTGTCCTGTTGTTCGCATGAATAATGGATTCATAATCATTGCAACTGCGCAAAACAAAATGATTGCAAATGCGATAAGTAAAATAATCTTTTTCTTTGCTACCACTTCCATAACAACTATCCCTCCCATCAATGTGCATACCGCCGCCGCTTTTATGCCGAATCGCATCATGCGATTATCGGCGGCTACACGGTTAGCAAATAAAACAGCCTTTCCATCATTGTACCCAACGGCATAGGCAAAAGCTATGCCGAACATACCGCCGAGCGGGAGGGTGCGAGTTGGATTTACCGGCACACCATATGTTTCGTTAAGAGCCATGCACAAAATCGCAGGGTATGAAACAGTACACGCCTAAATAGTTGTAAGAAAAAACACTAATAATAATGAGGCTGTACACGTTGGGAATACTGCGTTATACGAGTTTAGTGCAGCACAAAAACAAGAGCCATGCCACAAAAGTATATTCGCCCAACTTCGGGTCAATTTGTCCCGAAGCCCGAGCCGATGTAAAAAGCCCCAATGCAGTAAATCCCACTGACCGCATTGGGGCTTTATATATATACAGCAATACCACTAACCGGCAATTTTAGCGGATAAAAGATTATATTATTCCTGCAATACTGAAGCCGAGGAAAACCGATGAAGCCACTAAAGCGATTAGTGAAACGGCAAATCCAACAGCCATTATTTTTGCTGTTTTTTTGTACTTATTACCTTTGCCGGATAAAAATTGAAATAATAAGTCCAAGTATGAACGCTAGAAGTAGTACAGAAAATATTATCGTAAGCACCACCGGTAAGGCGCCGGCCATCTCTATTACTTCCTGCAGACCGCCTTGTCTGTACACCACTCTATTTGTACTGCACCCAGTTAATACAAATAATCCGAATACCAACAGAGTTGAAATGAAAACGGATATAATCTTTTTCACTTTGACGCTCCTTTTATTTTTGAAAGTATTAGCAATCCACGCTGCTAGCCGACCCAACGCCTGTTACATCACGATTCAGCTTCCTGCTACCTGTAGCAAGCCGTCTATATAGCCCACGACTTGTTGCCTGTTTTCATTTGGGAGACTTAGTATCTTACGCCACAAAATTTGTGCTTGCTCCATTTCATCATCGGGTAAATCTACATAAAAGCTACGCCCCATGCTCTTGTCGCCCTTTACATAAGCCAACGCTTCCGTCAAACCTTGCAACGTCTTTTCATGTACCGTCATAACGCCAACTCCTTTTTAATTTCATTGATGAGTTTTTTGTACATAATTTTTTCGGCATCGGTCAGGCTGTCCTTTTCACTCTTGCCGTAGCAGTTTATCAGAATCGTGGTTTCTTGTTGAACAAAATCAACGAGCAGGGTACGAACCCCACCGCTCTTACCTGTACTGGGTAAATTCCAACGCAACTTAATTAACCCGCCTGTGCCAACGATTATATCGCCCGCACCAGGGTTACGAAGGATATAGCTTTGGAGCAGACGCAAGACTTCGTCATCTAAACCAAGGTTACTCCACTCCCTGTCAAACGTGCGTGTTGAAATAAATTCGCGTGCCATTGTTCACCAACTTTCATTGCTACACTACGACGAAAAGCCGCACGCAACGCGATTCGGGGTATGGGGCTTGCCCCTGCAAGTAATGCGCGAGTGTGTACCACTAAGCATTGCTTGCGACAAAAAGGAGATGCCGAAAAGTGCAAATCTTAAATCTATCTTTCTATGAAAAATTGAACTACCTGTGCAACCACAAGAATGAGCGCGAATACACGTGTCAGCAGAAGTGTTAAATCTAACGAAACCTTCCCTGCTTTTTTCACTTAACATTATTTTAACTGAATAAGCCATTTGAAAAACACCATTAAAAATAGCATATACGCCTATCGTTCCAAGCAAGAAAAGCCCCAGATTCAACCACCATAACTCACAATTTATATTAAATCCATCAAAGAATTTCATTTGCAATCTCATTTCCTAAAAAATTATCATCATATAACAAAAGCAAGCCCAGATATTTTCTTGTCTATTTCTTCTGTGAAAATAACTTTTCTCTTTTTTTTATCGTCCATCGCACACCCTTCTCTTATACCCTCCCTGCTGATTAATGTTTTGACTTGTATCGTAAAAAAACCTCATGGCGTTTTGCCATGAGGTTTTTTATAGTGGAGATAAGGGGAGTCGAACCCCTGACCTCTTGAATGCCATTCAAGCGCGCTCCCAACTGCGCCATATCCCCATAACTCCCATTTCTGGGAGGGTTATTCAGTTTTCAATTTGCTCGTCACTTTCGGGGGTGTTTACCGACCAGTCCGCGCTCCCAACTGCGCCACGCCCCCTGCGAAGGTAATGTAACATATTTTTTCGGGGGTTGCAATAGGATTTGTTCACATTTTTCCGCGTAAATTGTTTACAGAAAATTACTTGTGGTATACAATGCATTGAAAAACAGGCGTAAAGTGAAGGGGTGGTTTTTTTTGGACTTTAAGCAAAAAGCGAAGGAACTGGTTTCTCAGATGACTTTGGAGGAAAAAGTCAGCCAAATGCTGCATCGCGCGGCGGCAATTGAACGGTTGGGGATTCCGGCATATAACTGGTGGAATGAGGCGCTGCACGGCGTTGCGCGCGCGGGGACGGCGACTATGTTTCCGCAGGCGGTGGCGATGGCGGCGACTTTTGACCCGGAATTGCTGAAGACCGTGGCGGACTGTATTTCCACGGAGGGGCGCGCGAAATACCACGCGTTCCAAAAAGAGGGCGACCATGATATTTACAAGGGGCTTACGTTTTGGTCGCCGAATATTAATATTTTTCGGGACCCAAGGTGGGGAAGGGGCCATGAGACATACGGTGAGGACCCTTATCTTACGTCAACGATGGGTGTCGCGTTTATCCAAGGCATTCAGGGGGACGACCCCAATTCCTTGAAGGCGATTGCCTGCGCAAAGCACTACGCGGTTCATTCCGGGCCGGAACGGGACAGGCATTCATTTGACGCAATCTGTGATTCATATGATTTGTGGAACACATACTTACCTCATTTTGAAGCCGCGGTTTTTGCCGGGGTGGAGTCGGTTATGGGCGCGTACAACAGGCTTCTCGGCGAACCTTGTTGCGGTTCCCAGTTGCTTCTTGTGGATATCCTCAGGGGCAAATGGGGGTTTGACGGGCATGTTGTCTCAGATTGCTGGGCGATTGAGGACTTCCATTTGTATCACAAGATTACGGAAGGTCCTGTGGATTCCGTTGCTTTGGCGGTGCAGAAGGGCTGTGACCTGTGTTGCGGCGATGTAATGGTGATGGCTGTTGAGGCTGTGCAATCCGGAAGGCTGAGTGAAGCGGATATTGACCGCGCCGTGGAAAGGCTGATGGTTTCACGGATGAAGCTTGGGCTTCTTGGTGCGAAGGAAAATCCAAAATATGTAAATATTCCCTATGATGTGCTTGATTGTGACGAGCATCACGCTTTGAACCTTGAAATCACGCGCCGCGCTCCCATTCTTTTGAAAAACGACGGTTCGTTGCCGCTTAATTTCAAAACAATGAAGAAAATCGCGGTTATAGGGCCAAATGCCAACAGCCGCCGCGCTCTTGAGGGCAATTATCAGGGAACCGCCACAAGGTACGCAACCGTCCTTGAGGGCATTCGCCAAGTTGCCGGAAAGTCAACGCAAATACTGTTTGCGGAAGGTTGTCATCTTTTCAAGGACCGCACTTCAAACTTGTCGTTTACGGATAATCTTTTGGCGGAGGCGCTTATTGCCACGCGGGAAAGTGACGCGGCTGTGGTGGTGCTTGGGCTTGACGCGGATATTGAAGGGGAACAGGGCGATACCGGAAATGAGTTTGCCAGCGGTGATAAAATTGACTTGAACTTGCCGGGACGCCAGCAGCACCTTCTTGAAAAAGTGGTTGAAGCCGCTGACGGAAAACCGGTTATCCTTGTGGTAATATCCGGCTCCGCAATGTCGATTAACTGGGCTGACGAGCATGTAAACGGAATAATCCAAGCCTTTTATCCCGGCGCGCTCGGCGGGCAGGCAATCGCGGAGATTATCGCGGGAAAGGTCAACCCTTCGGGCAAACTGCCCGTTACCATATACCGCTCCCTTGACGACTTGCCCGAATTTTGGAACTATGGCATGGAGGGGCGCACGTACAGATATTATCGCGGCGAGCCGTTGTATCCCTTCGGTTTCGGCTTGAACTATTCAAAATTTACGCTGGACGAACTTGAGGCGGACACTGAATCTGTTTCGCTGAAGGTGAAAAATGTCGGGAAAAAAGCGGGGCATGAGGTTGTCCAAGTTTATGTAAAATCCCCCGACCAAAAAGAGCGGTATCGCCTTTGCGGTTTTGCCCCGGTTCAACTCGGCGCAAATAAGACAAAAACAGTCACAATTAATTTGGCAAAAGACGCATTCTCCCGCCGCGATTGGAAAGGCGATTTTTATACGCTACCGGGCCCGCATACCCTTTATGTCGGGGTGAGCCAGCCTGATGAGCGCAGCGTTTCCCTTTGCGGTGTTGAGCCGCTTTCCGAGGAGGTTTGTGTTTTGGAGGTTGCGGACGAGGATTAAGGTTTTGGGTAGAATTAGGGCTGTATCAGGATGCTGAAATGTGCGGGCGAACGCGGTTCGTCCCTACGATTGTACCGGGTTCGCGTGTGGTATCGTAGGGGGATTTGTGGTCGCCCGCTCCTGAATGTCGCATTTTGTTACAGCCCATTTATTATGTTCACCCAACCCTCACACAACACTGCTTGGCATAGAACCCAACGCCGACTTTAACAAGTTTTTTGCCATTACCAACATCCGCGCCGTAGCGTTTTATGTCGATTTGCGCCAGCGCTTTTTCAGCGGCTTTTTCCGGGGACTCGTTTTCAGCACATGATTTTAACTCGAAAATGACGCATTCATTTGGCCTTTCAAACAGAATATCATAACGACCATCGCCGCTTTCTCTGTTTGAAAGCGGTCTTTTACTGCTCATATCGTCAAATGCGGAGAGCATTCCCAGAATGAAGATATGGTATGCACGCTCATGGGCGTGCTTGGTGGTTTCCCCTTTGTACACAGCAAGGTCGTGGTAGGACATTCTGTCTGAAAGGAAGTATTCCAAGTCGGCTTGAAGCAGATGTGGATACTGAATATTATCAAACATAGAACGAACACGCGTGCTGCTCTTATACAAATCCTGCAATATAAAAGCATTCCAGACATGGCGTAACTCTTGGTTTGGGATGTTTACCAATGCCTTGTTGTCTCCGACCATCTCAATAATCGACAAATACCCTCCCTGCGCCAACAAGGAATAAAAAGATTCATCGCCTGTTTCGGAGTTCTTCATCTTCTCAAGTGACAATCGGCTTTGAATCGGAACCAAGGCTTCCTCCCCACGCATAAGCTTTGTGATATTCTCCCATCGCTCATCATTCAAAAGGTTCTTGATTATATTCATCGAGCCGCTCATGCCCCAATAGCATTCAAAGTCGTTTCTGCTGAGGAAAGACGCCATGGAATAAGTATTATAAACCGGATGCCCGTCCACGTTTATGCCATTATACCAAGCCCGTGCCTTATCTATGTCGAAGTCTTTAAGCTGCCTTAACTCCCGAACTTCTTCTTCTGTGAAACCATAGTCGTATGTGTATGTTTCGTCCTTAAATATGTCAAAAGTTTGGATGTTATTCAAATCGCTGAACATGCTCTCCTTGGAAATCCGCATAACGCCCGTGATTAACGCTTTTTCAAGATATGGATTGCCCTTTAAGCCCGCCGAAACAAAAGCTTTTTCGAAATCACGAAACTCGCCGTATCTGTCGGTTTCAAAATTATCCATGAGAAGCTTATCGTATTCATCTATCAAAATATAAGATTTTTTCCCGGTGGCGCGAAAGGCGGATTCGGTAAGATGAAGCAAGCCGTCGGTATCGTCAAAATCATTACTATCCAAATAGTTTTTTGCCGCCCGCGACAATGTAATGCCCTCGGAATAACTGTCTATATAATCACAAATCGCAAAATACAATCGTTTTTTGTAATTTGCCGGTTGAAGCAGCCTGAAATCAAATACAAAAACCGGTGCGGAGTGCGCCTTTTCCCAAACCGGGCTTTTTTCAATATATAAACCCTTAAAAAGATGCCGATAATCCGTTTTATCCGTCAAAAAGCACCGAACAGTGTCCATATTAAGGCTTTTGCCCATGCGTCGTTGCCTTGCGACCAGGCTGATGTCACTCTCGGTGTTAAGAAAATTTTCAATCACACGCGTCTTGTCAACATAAAGCACACCCTCGCTTATGATTCTGTCAAAAAAAGATGTGCTGAGATTAATCCTGTTTATATCCCCAACTATCACGCTGTTCACCTCCGGTTTTTAATACCCTACC
>Ga0209755_10006913_pt1 | contig 12418 bp, 9 predicted proteins | sample TergutCo191P1_FD_187301 | JGI IMG/M metagenome (GOLD analysis project Ga0209755, IMG submission 187301) | Cornitermes sp. P1 segment gut microbial communities from Petit-Saut dam, French Guiana - Co191P1 (SPAdes) (version 2) | ecosystem: Host-associated > Arthropoda: Insects > Digestive system >... | reverse complement strand
GCTGCGAAAGAGGAGGCGGTGGAGAAGGGGCAGGGACAGTTGAATGAAGACAGGCTTAAGGCATTCGAGTTGCGCTATGACCAGATACTTGCGCGCGCATACGAAGCAAACCCGCAGGTGGAAGCAGAGGGAAACAAGCGCGGGCGGAAGAAGAAGGGGAAGGTTTTGGCACTGGCTGAGCGGCTTGCTGTCCGCAAGGCTTCTGTGATCCTGTTTATAAAGAACTTTGCGGTGCCCTTCGACAATAACCAGGCTGAGCGGGATATCCGCATGATAAAAACAAAGAGCAAGGTATCCGGCTGTTTCCGCAGCATGCAGGGAGCGAAGGATTATCTGAAAATAATGTCGTATGTCGGCACCGCCAAGAAACAGAAGATCAATCCGTATGAAGCAATCCGGCAGGCTATTTTAGGTACTCCTGAGTTTATTTTCGCAGGGGGGTCCTGAACAGTTACAGTGTGGAAAGCAAAGGCTGTCTGATCACAGGTTCGTGACGTTTGTGGCAGCACCAAAGGTGCGCGTTCGTGGTAAAATTCTTCCAGCGTGAGCTTCATGCGTCTACGTGGCGGCTTGTGGCGGTTACAGGCACAATGGGGGCGTTTTCAAACAACGTCTTTGCGGCCGCGAACTAAAGTTCGATGCGCTCCTTTGCGTCTTTGCGAGAAGACTTGGAGCAAAGGTAACGCACAGGGCGGGGGAGGAAAAGCCCTCTCCGCTTCACAAACGCAAAGTAACGAAAAATCAAGTTGAAAGATACCGAAATATCCTGTAGAGTATATTCTATGGGATATTTTTTTGTTCCATTATTACCGGCAGGGTATTGAAGAAATACTTAATGAATAACTACGAACTCATCGTCTATTGGAGCAATGAAGATAACGCCTTTATCGCAGAAGTGCCGGAATTGGCCGGATGCATGGCGGATGGCCAAACATACGTTGAAGCGGTACAGAACGCCGAAACAGCAATTAGCCACTGGATTGAAACAGCGCAGCTTATGGGGCGAGCCATTCCCGAAGCCAGAGGCAAACTGGTCTATGCATAAGGCCGCAGAGCGTTTTCAAACAACGGCTTTGCGGGCCTTGCGCCCCTTTGCCGTCTTGGCGAGGAAAATATGCTATTCCAAATCATCATTTCGATAGCAATTACCATTCTTTCCTTTACCGCTTTTTTTATCCTGCGCCACATGGGGAAAAACCAGTAAGCGCAGAGGTTGCATGATGATTGACACCCCGCAAAATGGCATATACGTTAACTTACTTTACCATTGTCGGCAGCAACATTCCGTAGTATACTTGTACCTATGAGCATCACTGTTTTACCCCCAACGAACGACTGGGTTTTCAAGCTGCTTTTCGGGGACGAGCGCAACAAGAGCATGTTGATAGATCTATTGAAGTCCTTTGTGGATCTCCCAGAGGAGGAATACGAGCTGACATTCACAGACCCGTACCTGAAGCCTGAGTTCGAGGAAGATAAGATGGGCATACTGGATGTGAGGGTCAAGACCGCAAGCGGCCAGATCATCAATATTGAGATACAAGTAAACCCGGTGAAACACATTGGGAGGCGTCTTTCGTTCTACAAGTCCAAGATGATTGTGGAACAGGTAGGGAAGAATGAACCCTACAAAAAAATCCAGCGTGTAATCTGTGTGTGCATACTAAGCAGGGCGCTGTTCCCCGCCGTTAAGGAGTACCTGAACCGCTTCCGCTTTCACAACAGAGAAAACGACTTGTGTTTTGAAGACATCCCTGAGGAGATATACACGCTGGAACTGTCAAAGGTTCCCAATGCAAACGATGGCAAGCGCGTATGGGAATGGCTGCAATTTTTACTAGCCCGGACAGAGGAGGAATTTGAGATGATAGCCGAAGTAAACCCCGAAATACGCAAGGCTACGGACGCCCTGTACACGTTAAGTGCCGACCCCGCCGTCCGCGCTGAGTACGATATGCGCGAGAAAGCGTGGCGGGATCGCGTTTCGCAGTTTCACGACGCCGAAGAGAAAGGCATAGAGAAAGGCCGGGCGGAAGAGCGCGTTATTTGGCAGGGCGTGGTAGCCGACAAGGACGCAGCGCTAGCCGGCAAGGATGCTGAAATTGAGCGGCTTCGGGCGCAGCTACAGGCAAAGGCGGGTGGTTGATCCAAGCTCCTTTGCCGTCTTGGCGAGCGCCCTCAAACCCTGCTTGTTATCAAAATAATCGTCCCTGCAACCATCATAATGCCAAAAAGAAGGGTCTGAATCCCCAGTTTTTCCTTTTTTCCCTCATTCATGAGCCACACAATGATAATGGTAAAAAGCGGTTCGGTGGCGGTAATGGAATTGGTGATGGCTACAGGGGTAAGGCTCAGCGAGTAAACCATGGAGTAAAGTCCGGCGCTGGCAAACACCCCCGACATGGTGTAATTGAACTCAATGTTTTTGACGGCGCGTATCATCTCCCTGCCTTTGCCCCGGATCAAAAGAACCGTAACGCAGGCAATGAGGGCGGCAAAGGCATCTATGGAAACGGCCAGAAACGTGTCGGACAGGATGTCAACGCCGGCCTTTCGTACAATGCTCCCGCTGCCCATAATCATGGCCGCGCCCAGGCCTATGGCGATTCCCTTCATTAAGCGAAGGCGGTCGGCCCTTTCTTTCGCGCTGTCCTGCAGGGCCGCGCCTGAGCTTTTGTCCCTGCGTACGGTATCAAGGGACACCAGGAACAGGCTAAGGAATACGACGCTCATGCCAATCCAGGCTTGAGGGCTAAAGCGCTCTCCAAGCACAAGAACGCCGCCGAGCACGACAAAAACCGGCATTGTGGCCCTTGTAAGGCCGGTTTTGGCAGCGCCCAAAATGCCCACGCACACAAACAAAAGGCCCCTGCCGACAAAACTGTTGGATACGCCGACAACGGCAATGGCGATAACCCCTGCCGCGTAGACAGGAGCGGGCTGTGGAGGCCAAAAAATATAGCGAACCGACAAAACAACAACATTAATTACGTTGTTTGCAAAAATCGTAAGGAAAAGCCCGACCATTGGGTCTAAAGGGTTCGCGCTCAGGGAATTTTTGTGCTGGGCTTTCCGGGCAAAAATGACGTGCAGACTCCACAAAACAGCGGCTATTAACGCGGCTATTTCACCTATCATGACCAGGTATCTCCTTAAAATCATTTTCGGCACTTTTTACCAAATGTATATTCCGCTGGGGAAGCGCTATGGTAAGGCCGGCCGCCTGTATCCTTTCTTTTACGGTCTTCATCTGATCCCAGTAGGTGGGCCAAAAGATGTCGCTTGCCACCCATGCGCGAAGGGTCACGGTCATGCCCGATTCCCCCAGGGCCTGAACCATCACCTGCGGCGGCGGGTCGGCAAGGAAACGCGGTTCCTGCGCGATTACCTCCCTCAGTACCTGAAAAGCGGTGTCAGTGGAGTTTGTGTACGCAAGGGAAATCTGGACATCCATGCGCCGCTTGGGGTTGCGGGAGAAATTCTTCAGCGGTACTCCCCATAAATTGGAATTGGGAACAGAGATAAACACCCCGTCCGCGGTTTCTATCTCGGCGGAAAAGAGCCCCATTTCCTGGACAGTGCCAAGAATCGTATCACACTCGATAAAATCCCCTTTGCAGAAGGGCCTTAAAACGACAATAAGGATGCCGGATGCGATATTGCTCAGCGTGTCCCTGAGCGCGAAGGCGATGGCAACACCGGCGGCACCCAAAAGGGCAAGCAGACTTGTCGTACTGACCCCAAAAATGTCCAAAATCATGATAAGACAGACAATAATAACCCCGTACTGGATAACCACCCGCAGAACCGAGACAATAGTCTCATCCGCCTTTAGTTTTCGTACCGTTGACTTGTCGGTCAAGCGCCGGGAAAGCCGTATAATAAACCTCCCGACAAAGATTATTGCCAGAACAACGACAATATCACGGGCGAGTTCCACCGCAATCTGGGCGCGGCCTTCCCAAAAGCCGGTGATGACAGCCAAGAAATCCATACATACCTCCGAAAAGCTTTTTGTCATTGAACTGCATTTGACACGTTTTGCTTTATTTTTATATATTAAGATTATAACAACATTAATCTTTATTCCATAAGGAGTCTATAATGGCACAACGGCAGTTTCAAACAGAAGTAAGCCAGCTTCTGCACCTCATCATTCACTCTCTGTATTCCAACCGGGAAATCTTCCTGCGTGAGCTGGTCTCCAATGCTTCTGATGCCCTGGACAAGCTCAAGTACCTTACCGTGGCTGATGATACCTACAAATCCATCAGTTTTGAACCCCGAATCGACATTTCTTTCGATAAAGAAGCCAAAACATTCACGGTTTGCGACAACGGAATCGGCATGAACGAGAAAGACCTGGAAGATTCTCTGGGAACCATCGCCCGTTCGGGAACAAAGGCCTTTTTGGAGCAGCTTTCAACAGACGCGAAAAAGGATTCCAACCTCATAGGCCAGTTCGGGGTGGGCTTTTACTCGGCCTTCATGGTGGCGGATAAAATCGAGGTCATTACCCGCAAAGCCGCGGACGAAGCGGCCTGGAAGTGGTCAAGCGACGGCAAGGACGGCTACGACATGGAAAGCGCCAGCCGTGACAGCCAGGGCACGACGGTTATCCTTCACTTAAGCGAAGAAGGCCTTGAGTTCGCCAACCGCTGGTCTATCGAGGACATTATCAAGCGCTATTCCAACCATGTGGCCTTCCCCATTTACCTTACCTATGACGACAAGGAATGGGACGACAAGGGCAAGGAAAAGGGCAGCGTAACCAAGACCGACCGCGTTAACTCCGGCACCGCCCTGTGGCGCAGGGCAAAGTCTGACCTCACGGAAGACGATTACAAAGAGTTTTATAAACAGATCGGCCATGACAACGATGATCCGCTTTTCTACGTCCACACCAAGGCCGAAGGAACTCTGGAATACTCAACGCTGTTTTATGTGCCGCAAAAAGCCCCCTTTGACATGTACCAGGTGAACTACAAGGCCGGCGTAAAACTTTACGTAAAGCGCGTGTTCATCACCGATGACGAAAAGGAACTTATGCCCACATGGCTGCGCTTTGTCCGGGGCGTTATCGACTCCGAAGACTTGCCGCTTAACGTAAGCCGGGAAATCCTTCAGCAGAACAAGATACTCGCCAACATCAAGAACGCCTCGGTCAAGAAACTCCTTTCGGAGTTTAAGGCGCTTGCGGACAAGGCCGCCATAGGCGATGAAGAAGCCAAAAAGAAGTGGGAAACTTTTGTGAGCCAATTTAACCGGCCGCTTAAAGAAGGGCTGTACCAGGACTTTGCCAACCGGGAGGCCATTCAGGACTTGGTGCGTTTCAGAAGTTCCACGGTGGACGGCTGGACGAGCTTTGCCGAGTACGTTTCCCGCATGAAAAGCGATCAGAAACATATCTACTATATTACCGGCGGCGATGAGAAAACCCTCCGCGCTTCCCCGCTTTTGGAAGCGTATCGGGCCAAGGATATCGAAGTCCTTGTCATGGACGACGAGATTGACGACATCGTGATTCCTTCCCTGCACAGCTACCGCCAGGAAAAACCCGACGCGGACGGCAAGACTGAAAGCCAGAGCTGGGACTTGAAAGCCGTAAACCGCTCCGGGGCCGATGAGGAACTGGGCGAAAAAGAGGACAAGGCGGCGGAGAAAGAAATAAAGCCTGTTATCGAGAAACTCAAAAAAGCGCTCGGCGACCGGGTAAAGGACGTAAAACTTTCCCGCCGCCTGCACGATTCGCCCTCCTGCATTGTCGCGGACGAAAACGACCCCACGGTTCAAATGGCGCAGATGCTCAAAGCTATGGGCCAGACCGAAATGGCGGACGCCAAGCCCATTCTGGAAGTAAACGGCGAACATCCCATTCTCGTGTCGCTTAAAGAAACCGAGGATGAAGATCGCATTGCGGATGTTGCCGGGGTGCTTTTGGATCAGGCGCTACTGGTGGAAGGGGTAAAGCTTAAAGACCCGGCGGACTTTATCAAGAGGCTGAACCGGCTCCTGGCGAAGTAGGGGGCGCTCCGGAAAAGCACCACTAATTCCATCAAAAATTGTATCTTGACAAGCAGACGATAATCTGAAACTCTATTGTGTGAGGCAGGGTGAGAAAAAAGCCCGCCGAATTATTCCCAGGAGGAAGGATGAAGATGAAGAAAAGTATCGTTTTAATGTGCGTTCTGTCATTGTTTTTGACAAGCGCGGTTTTCGCGGGCGGCCGGGCCGCTCCTCGCGATGACCAGTGGAGGATCGGTATTGTTACCGGTACGGTGTCTCAGGGCGAAGAGGAGTATCTGGCCGCCCTCAGAATGCAGCAAATGTTTGGGGCCGACAGGATTATCAGGACAACCTATCCCGATAACTTCGGCGCGGAAATGGAAGTTACAATTGCCAACACGCTCGCTTTGGCGGACGCGGGAGCAAGGGCCATTGTGTTTGTGCAGGCTGTCCCCGGCACAATCGCCGCCATTCAGAGAACACGTGAAGTGTTCGGTGATGATATTTTCTTCTTCATCGGTGTACCCCACGAACCCCCGGCCGAACTTGGCGCACACGCGGATATCGCTTTGATTTCCGATGACCTGTCCATGGGCCGCGTCATTGTGGAACAGGCTTATGCCATGGGTGCCGACACCTTTGCGCACATCTCCTTCCCCCGTCACCTCGGTATGGAAAACATCGCCGCCCGGCGCGCCCTGCTTATGCAGACCGCCGCTGAAAAGGGCCTTGGCTGGGTCGAACTGACCGCGCCGGATCCCATGTCTGAAGGCGTAGCCCAGACCCAGATGTTCATTCTGGAAAACGTGCCCCGCTGGGTTGACGAACATGGTCAGAGAACTGCGTTCTTCTCCACAAACTGCGGTATGCAGGAACCCTTGATCACCCAGATCGCGGCCCACGGCGGTTTCTATCCCCTGCAGTGCTGCCCGAGCCCCTTCCACGCCCTGCCTGCGGCCTTTAACATCTCCATGGACGGCCGGGAAGGCGATGTTGACTTCCTTCTCTCCCAGCTTACCGAAGCTGTAGCGGCAGCCGGCGGAACCGGGCGTTTCTCCACCTGGCCCGTCCCCATCAACATGCTCTTTGTTGAAGTCGGCGTGCGCTACTCCATCGAGTTCCTCGAAGGCCGCGTCGGCCGTCACGACCGCGCAGCCCTCACCCGCATTATCAACGAAGTGGTTGCCCAGTTCGGCACCAACGTTGAACTCAGCAACTGGCCCCTGGCCGGCGGCGGGTATGTGGAAAATGTCTATAGAGTGCTTTCGGGCTTTGTTAACTTCTAATCGTTTTACACAACATTCCAAGGCAATCTAGCCGCAATTAGAATAAACCGCTTGGCCTAAAAGCCAGGCGGTTTATTTCACGAAGATAAGGATTTTTGTTTGCAGAACAACTACGTACTGGAAATGTCAAATATACGCAAGGCGTATAACGAAAACGTTGTGCTCAACAATGTATCCCTCTCGGTAAAACCCGGCGAGATTCATGCGTTGCTGGGCGAAAACGGGGCCGGGAAATCCACATTGATGAACATTCTTTTTGGGATGACCGTTATCCGTGACACAGGCGGCTTTGAGGGAGCTGTAAAAATCTCCGGGCAGGAAGTGAGTTTTACCTCGCCCACCGACGCCCTGGCCGCCGGTATTGGCATGGTTCACCAGGAGTTTATGCTCATCCCCGGCTTTACCATCACAGAGAACATCAAACTTGGCCGGGAAGACACAACGCCCACGGTTTTAAGCCGCATCTTTGGGAAAAGTCTTGAGCGCCTGGACACGGAAAAAATGGCCGCTGACGCGCGGAAATCCCTGGACGCTATCGGCATGAGCATTGAAGAGCATGTGCGCATAGCGGGTCTGCCCGTGGGGTACATGCAGTTTGTCGAGATTGCCAGGGAAATCGACAAACTCAACATAAAACTGCTTGTTTTTGACGAGCCCACCGCCGTACTTACCGAAGACGAAGCCACACAGCTTTTGGACGTGATGAATACCATTGCCGAAAAGGGCATTGCCATCATGTTCATCACCCACCGGCTGTCGGAAGTTATGCATGCCGCCCACCGGGTAACGGTGCTCCGTGACGGCGAATTGGTCGCCACAAAATCCGTTGCCGAAACGAGCATAGTGCACATCGCGGAAATGATGGTCGGACGGGCCATTGACAAACTGGCGACCAAAGAAGGCCAAACCGCGCTGGAAGGCGCTCCCGTTGCCATAAGCGTGAAGGATTTGCACGTGGATATGCCCGGCGAAATGGTCAAAGGCGTGAGTTTTGAAGTCCGCCGGGGCGAAATATTCGGCATAGGCGGGATGGCAGGACAGGGCAAGGTAGGCATTGCCAACGGGATCAGCGGGCTGTTCCCGGCTTCCGGCAGTGTCGAGGTCTTTGGGGAGCCTTTGAGCCTTTCCAAACTGGGGGACGCCCTGAGCAAGAAAGTGGCGTTTGTCTCGGAAGACCGGCGCGGGGTTGGGCTTTTGCTGGAAGAAAGCATCGCCTACAACATAATGTTCCGTGTTATGACCACACGCCAGGATTTTTTGCGGAGTTTCCTGTTCACAAAACTGCTGAACGGCCGGGATATGCGCCATCATGCCGAAAAAATGATAAAGCTTCTGGACATACGCTGCCGGGGCTGGCGGCAAAGGGTTGGAACCCTCTCCGGCGGCAATCAGCAAAAAGTGTGCCTCGCTTCGGCTTTGACCATGAACCCCCGCGTGCTTGTCGTGTCCGAACCCACCCGCGGCATTGACATCGGCGCAAAGGAACTCATTTTAAATTATTTAACAAAACTGCGCAGCGAAGAGGGCCTTACCGTCATCATGATCAGCAGTGAATTGGCCGAACTGCGCAGCCTCTGTGACCGTATCGCCATCGTCTCAGACGGGAAGATTGTGAATATTTTACCGCCGGACGCTTCCGACGCCGATTTCGGCCTGGCCATGAGCGCCGTCGTAAGCGGGTAAGCAAGAGCGATATGATTTAGGAAGGAAGTGTAATGGTAAGTGCAATTACGAATGTTAAGGAACAGCCGATATATCAGCAGGCCGTAAAAAAAGTTCTCGATGATTTTGGTCTGCCGCGTATAATCATACTGTCGCTGTTTGTTTTGCTGTTTGTCCTGGCGGGTATTTTCAGCATGGATCTCCCTTCGTTCTTTGGGGACGTACTGCGGCGCTGGGGCATGTTCGGCATTTTGGTGCTGGCTATGGTTCCCGGCATACAAAGCGGCATAGGCCCGAATTTCGGCGTTACGGTCGGCATTGTGGGCGGTTTGCTCGGTGCGGTACTCAGCATCGAAATGAACCATGCCGGGGTTTTTAACTTCATCGGCAACCCGACCTTTCATGCCATTGTCCTTGCCATGGTCGCCATTGGAATCGGCGGGGCCCTTGGTACGGGTATGGGTGTTCTTTATGGTTTGCTCCTTAACAGGGTGAAGGGCAGCGAAATGGCGGTTTCCGTCTATGTCGGCTTTTCCGCTGTTGCGGTGTTCAACATCGTATGGGCCCTTATTCCCGTCCGCGCCAGCATCATGATACTCCCCGCAACAGGCCGCGGCCTGCGCCAGATGATCAATTTACAGGATGATTTTGGCGGGGCGTTTAATAACCTGTTCGCTTTCAGCGTAGGCACATTCACGATGCACACGGGGCTTTTGCTCGTGTTCTTCCTGGGCTGCGTTTTCATGTGGCTGTTCACCAAAAGCCGCCTGGGTATGATGATGAGCGCCGCCGGTTCCAACCCCAGTTACGCCAGGGCGTCCGGTATTAATGTAGAAAAGATGCGCATTTTGGGCACGGCCATTTCCACCGCCCTGGGCGCTGTCGGAATTATCATTTTTGCCCAGAGTTTCGGCTTTTTGCAGATGTACAACGCGCCCCTTATGATGGGCTTTACCGCTGTTGCCTCGGTGCTTATCGGCGGGGCCACGGTCAAACGGGCCAGGATTTTTGACGTTCTCCTTGGGGCATTCCTGTTTAACGGCATTCTCACTATCGCCCTTCCCCTTGCCAACGTCATGCTTCCCGATGTGGCCGGGGTTCCGGAAATGCTGCGCCTGATTATTACCAACGGTATTATTCTGTACGCCCTGACCAAAGTGAAGGGAGGCCGATAATGCTGCGTGACAAAGTGCGGAGTACCCTGTTTGAAAACAAAGTCGTGCTGTTGTTCACTGCCGTGACCTTGTTCGCCTTTTTCGCTTCGGGCGTGTCCACGGTTATGTTCTTTAACGAGCTGTTCGTCCGCTTTGGGCGCAACGCTTTTATGGTGTTAAGCCTTTTAATCCCGGTTGTGGCCGGGCTTGGTCTTAACTTTGGTATAGTAATTGGGGCCATGGCCGCGCAGATCGCCATGTTCCTTGTAGTGCTCTGGGGCTGGCAGGGTGTGCTTGCGGTTGCCCTCGTTGCCCTCGTGGCAACCCCCATTGCTATTCTGCTGGGTTTTTTGATCGGCAAACTGTTTAACAAGATGAAAGGTTCCGAAATGATCGGAGGCATGGTTACCTCCCTTTTCGCGGACGGGTTTTACCAGTTCTTTTTCCTTTTCGTCATGGGCGGGGTAATTACCATTACCAACGAACGGCTTGTGACTGCCACCGGGGTGGGGGTGCTTAACGCCATTGATCTGGATCGGGACAACAACATGCGCCACGCTCTGGACAATGTGTCTTTGCTGAATATTCTGACCGTGGCGTTCTGGATACTCCTCGTTTTCATCATCGCCATGGTCATCTTCAACAAGGTGAAAAAACAGCCGCTGAAACTGCGCGGCCAGGGCGGCTTCTCAAAGCCCCTGATCGTGTTTGGCGCTGTGGCCCTGACCTACGGTCTTAGCTTTGTTATTGAGCCTTTCCTTTATTTCCTGTATCAGGATCGGGTGGTTGGGTTGACTGCCGTGCGGCTGGCGGCATTGTTTACGGCGTTGTTTGCGGCATACCGCATACTCCGCGTGAAACTGGCTGAAAAAAGCAGCGGCGTTAAAACCGCCGGCGCGATGTCCAAGCCCCTAACGTATCTGGTTACGGCGGGCATTTTGTTCCTGGTCACCTTGTTCCCGGCAATCAGCAATGGCCTTGTCCGTGTAAGGGTTCCCATTTTTACCTATATGATTATCGTGGGTCTGTGTCTGTTTATCAACTGGTTCCTGACCACCCGTTTGGGACAGGTTATGCGGACTGTGGGTCATGACCGTGCGGTAGCCACCACAGCGGGCATCAATGTTGACCGGACACGCATCATCGCAATGATCCTCTCAACCCTGCTGGCGGCTTACGGCCAAATCATCATGCTGCAGAACTTCGGCGTTATGCAAACCTATGGCGCACACACACAGGTTGGGTTATACGCTATCGCTGCCTTGCTGGTGGGCGGTGCCACGGTCAGCCGCGCTTCTGTTAAACACGCCATAATGGGTGTGATCCTTTTCCACTCGCTGTTCATCCTGGCCCCAATGGCGGGCAACCGCTTAATGGGCAGCGCCCTAATCGGCGAGTATTTCCGCGTGTTTGTTGCCAACGCCGTTATTGCCATCGCGCTGATTATGCACGCCTGGAAGCGGATTGCAGCAAGGAGAGCGGCTCCTCCGGCAAGTCCGGGGACTGCGGTTACTGCGGCGAAGGCTTCGTAGCAAAAAAATACCTTGTGGTGCTTAACTGCGCCACAAGGTAAAAGCGGACGCAATTATATCAATAATACTACGTTTAATTATTAAGTGGTCTTGCAAGTTGTTACCCTTCACTGCAATACACCGCCTGTCACACGTATGGTACTGTCAGTGCCGGCCAAATTACCCGTCGAAACAAACAGCCCCACGGAGTTGAACGTGCCAAACTGGGCCGTGGTGGTCAGATAGAACAGCCGCAGGGTTCCGCCTGAGTTCTCAAGGCTCTCCCCTTCGCCGTAAATAACACCGCCTGAAATGCGGAAGACGCCGTAGGAGGTGGTGCCGTGGCGGACGCTCCATACGCCAATACCGCCGGAATTGGCGGAGATGCTGCCGCCGTGCATGGTAAAGACGCCCACGGTAAACACAGCTCCTATGCCGCTCCACCCGCCCCAGGGGCTACTTTCGCCGTTGCCCGTGCCGGAATTGGCGGAGATGCTGCCGCCGTACATGGTAAAGCGGCCCGAATTGCTCACGCCGCCGGTGCTGCCCCATCCGCCGCAGTCGTCGTGGGCAGGGCCGCCGGTATTGCCGCTGATAACCCCGCCGCGCAGGGTAAAAGCCCCCGAATTGTTCACCCCGCCGGTTCCGCCGCTTACGCCCCACAGCCCGCCGGAGCCCATTCCGCCTGCATTGCCGGAAACTTCCCCGCCGTACATGGTAAAGCGGCCCCCGTTAAATACGCCGCCTGAACCGCCAAGGTGTCCCTCACCGCCCGCCCCGCCTGTATTGCCGCCAATGA
>Ga0209755_10006912_pt1 | contig 12419 bp, 11 predicted proteins | sample TergutCo191P1_FD_187301 | JGI IMG/M metagenome (GOLD analysis project Ga0209755, IMG submission 187301) | Cornitermes sp. P1 segment gut microbial communities from Petit-Saut dam, French Guiana - Co191P1 (SPAdes) (version 2) | ecosystem: Host-associated > Arthropoda: Insects > Digestive system... | reverse complement strand
CCCGCCATAAACGCGCAAAACCTTGCCATTTCTACTGCAAACTCTATTTCCCCCTACCCAATGATTGCGGCGTTGCCTGCGGCCGCTACCAACTTTGACGCCTTCCCATGGCCTATTGCGGTCAGCGGGTATATTTACATCCGCAATATTTTTTATTTTGAACGTTACGAAGTCAACCCACAAAACCCGCGCAACCGCTTTGGATTCCATTCCGTTGAGGGCAATCAATCTCCGTTATTTACCGGGTTGCCGCGGCTACAGAATGATTTGACCGTGCTGGAGGCGGGCTATGTAGTGTTGCTAACCGCCCCGCCCAGCGGCACACTGCGGCTATTTGCACGCTGTGCCGGCGCACCCCCCAATTCACGTTGGCATGTCTTAAACGGATTAAACTTTATCCCCGTCAGCGACCCCTACGCCGTTGGTGGTTTTTCCATCAACGAGCTTTGGTATGCGGCTATTATCCCCTTGGATTCTTTGAATTTGCCCGATGACATCCGCAACCATGCCTACCCATTGGTACTGGCCTATGGGCATTCTCACCTCATCCCTCATTTGACAGACACGGATATAGACGAGCAGCTTGGCACGGTGGGCGGCTTTGTGCATCCTCACTTCGCCAAGGCGGTGTTCCGTGACGATTACGGCTTGCAACATGATGTGGGAAGAAGCATCGACATCCCGTATATCATCCGCACGCCTTGGCAGCTGTCCAACCTGCGCCATACCTCGGCGTATTTGTACTTCCGGCAAGACCGCGACATGGACTTTGCACTTGACGGATTGCCAGTATTGCCCAGCCGTAATAACGGCGCGTGGTTTGATAATAGCAATACCAACGCCGTGGTGATAGGCACATTTGAAGGCCGATTTGACGGCGCACGCCCACGCCCTAACGACGACCCAAACAGTCAAAGCCCGAACGACGGCACATTCCTTGAAATCCGCAATGTTCATATAAATGCGCCCGACAGCGCACCCGACCACGCACCCGCAGGCTTGTTTGAACACAACGACGGCATTATTACCCGCACCATTGTGCAAAATGCCGTCATAACAGGTCATGCGCAAGTTGGCGCAATTGCCGGGTACAACACCGGGCGCATTTACCGCGCTGCTGTGGAATATTCGACCATTATAGGCAATAACCGCGTGGGCGGCGTTGTGGGCGAGAACAACGGCGATGTTACCGACATTCTATTCATCTCAATAAACGCACGTAACAATTCCCCCGTAGGCGACGGGTATAGTTTTGACCGCGTGGGCGGCATTGTTGGATACAACCATGTTGATGCAGCCGTGGCACGGACATTTTTCCTAGCCCCCGCCCCGGTTGAAAATAACAATATATTCCCCATTATAGGCGGCGCAGGCGCTGCCGATGAAGCTACCGATGAATACGCCAATTTCTTCCTGCGTGGGCATCGCCATCATTTTATACGAAGAGATAATGCGCACCTGCCGCCGTATTGGGTAGCCGCGCCTAATAATAATTATAATTTTGATTTTGCCAACCCGCCTACCCCGGTGGGCGGTGGTCAAGGGATGATTACCAATTTTATGGATTTGCAATGGCTCAGGGCAATGCATTCCGGCACACCAGCTAACAGAGACTACCTTGACCTATATTGGTGGCAACCCACCGCCGCATTCCCCTACCCCGTGCTGGTTGGAATGCGCGACCCCGCCGAATGGCCCGTGGGCGACAGCCCCGCCCGCCCCCAACAAGTTGACCGGGACGAAGCCGTAAACCACATGGCCGCTATTGCACAAATCGGCTTCCTTAACCCCGATTTTGAAGAACCACTGCGCGGGCCTGCGGGTTCACGTTTCCCCGACCAAGAGTTTACATTTTTTAATCGTTATCAATTACCCGCACCTAGCTCTAACCTCGATAGCTTTATCGCAACAATGGGAAGCACCACAGCCGCCACCAATGCTAACGCGAATTTAATAGGTGGGCGCGTAACCAGCACTTGGTCAGCCGATGGGGATATTCGCGTTTATACGCCGGGGGTAGGGTTGCATTTACCCGGCCCGTTTTATAACCAAGGCGCACACGGCACTTATTTATGGATAGAATGGTTTTTAGGCTGGCGCAACAGACCCGCCATCGACATGACCGGGCCCGGAATAGGGCAATTAGAAAGAGATAGGCGGCATGTAATTCAAGTGCTGCGTCCCCATGCAGGCGGCACTGGCGGGCGCACCCGTACTGACCATTTAGGGCGTAGCCCCGGAACGAACAACGTAACCGGGGTATATGTTGAATTAAACGCCTCCATCCCCTCTACCTTATACCAAATTGCCCCTACAGAACCCGGGCAGGTAGTATATTCTTTTTTCCATGCGGCGCGTGACCAAAACATTTGGAACTCCTTAAACTTTTTCCTATCCGGGGTAGAACCTCATGGCGCAGGTTATCGCTATACCACGTACCCCTACGACCAACCCAGCATTATCCGACCTGCCACTACCGCCCGCGGCCCCGGCGGGGGAACCGCATTAAACAACCCCACCACCCGCAATACCATTGTTTACGGCGCCGACGCATCTATCGCACCTGCCCCGCTCGTCACACCTGCGCCGGTTCAAGTAACCCCCGTATACTTTTTTGACCCGCAATACTGCTTAGATTGTCTTGCAGAGGGCCGTCACCATGCACAGCATAATTGTACCAACACTGAACACACCCGCCGTGGTCATGTGCGCTATGCGTATTTAATTGACTTGTGGGTGGGTACACCCCCCGGCACAACCGGTATAAATACCCAACCGCGCCGCTCCCTAACCGGGCAAGGACAAGGGATTACTTTTTGGTATAACCGTTTAGGTTCAACCCCTTCAACAGGTACAGGTGCTACACAAATTCCCCTGTACGGCGTAACGGATATTATTAATGTCCGCTCGGGGGGCAGTCCATTCCTCCTGCCAACCCAAACCTTGGTAAACGCCGCGCAGCAAAACCGCATCGGCTATTGGGACGTTATGCGATTAAATGAAACCGTAGGTACTGGCAACCAATTTAGCGAATGGAAGCAATTTTATGGCATCGCCACCATACCCCAAGGCCAAGCCCGCACCGAGTTTGCTTTCCAAAGTAATCATGAAGATATTAACCGCGGCAACTTATTAACAGGCATCACCTTGCAAGCGCCGGGCTTTGTTTCCATTAACAATCATGTTAGAACACGGGAAAACCAAGACACCACCTTTGTACAGCCGGACGAAAGATTAAATGTAGGTATCGTCATAACCAACGAGGGTGAAATAGCCGTTGACGGCATTGTCGTAACGTATGAACTATACCCGTTTAATGTGTATAAACGATTTTTGAGTGCTATGGAGGATATTATTATAACAAGCGGTGATGGCACGCTTTTAAATAATATACCCGTAATTCAGTTACCCGATGAAAGCAACGGCTATACCCTGACGGTAGACTTTCTTGGGCATCGGCTTCAAGGCGGGGACAGCATAACCATTTCGTTCCAAATTGAAGTGCTGCCGCAGGTCACTACGCACCCCGGTGTATCTACGTTATTGTTTTATTTCGATAGCCAGGCCCATGTGTCCTATTTTTACGCACACTTTAACAATGCAGTACCCAACCCCAGCGATGACCGCTACTTTGCACCTAACTTGCACGGGTTTACGCAAAATGTCCGGCTAGGCGGGACAGAAGCAGCATATAATGCACCGTTCGTAGAAGAAAACCGCCACCGCAACGCATCACAAAAAATTCGTGTTTTTATTGACCCGCTTCGATTGGAAACCCATGTAACCCCGCAACACGGCATTAACGGCCCGTGGGATGTCACCCTGCGCGTGTACAATACCCTGTATCATGTACTTGGCAGCAGCGTTATTGCTGAAGGGCTAATTAACATTGTCATTCCCCGTGGGTTTGCCGTTTCCAACACGGTAGGATACCTTTATCCTTACGAATACCCCCGCGAACCAATACCGCCTTTGCCCCCAAACACCATTTTTGCCCCTGACAACCCGCGCAATACGAATGTACCCACCCGCATCACCATTCCCGGGGTAAGCATTGATGACGATAAACAATTCCAAGACTTCCATTTTACCCTGCACTATGTAGGCGACGGTGATGGTTTTGTTTTTGGCGTACACACGCTGTTTACCGCCGAATTTAGGTATGAAATGCGCAGTCAGCTTCCCGGTGAAAGTGAACCGTCCGCGGCTACCAATGCCATCCTTTCCTTCCCGCAGGAAGTAGTTGGCTTGCAAGTACGCACCGCCGACAACGCGGGGGAAAACCGCTTCGTTTTTGAACCCGAAGTCAGCGACGACCCGGAAGTTAATGTAAATATAAACTTTTTACGCATCTTGGATAACCCGCGCACCCGCCCTATCATCAGCCCGTGGACAGCTGAACCAACGGTATATTTATATTACAGCCCGTATCCCGCGCAACGCGTAACCAATTTTGATGGCTTAACCATTAGCCGTCCCAACTACACCATTGATTTATTACGCGCACCTAACAATGAAAGCGTCATTCGCTTTACCCGCCTAAACGAAGAAATGTGCGAAACCGTTGTTTTCTACTACCGCGTCATATACGAACCTAGCCAAACAGGCGCAAACCCGCCCAGCTTTAATTTGTCCTCCCGCTTTAACCGGGTAGAAATTGAAGTTATTTGCGGAAGAGACTGCGAATATTGCCTGCGGTATGAAGAATATGACGAGTATGACGACGATTATTATTACGACGACTACGATTACTGCTACGACGACGACGACAATTATTACAACGAAGCCAACACCCATGAAGTCTACACCTACGCCCTCCACATCGCCCACCTAAAGCCCGAAGAGGACGAAATGGAAGAAGTCTACGAACAAGACCCCGACACCGATTGGGACGACACCCCCGAAGGCTTTGCATCCGCCATTGACATCGTGTACGACGCCTATGAATACCTGCACGATGGCGAAGAAACAGTAGAAGAAGCCCCTGAAACCCCCGACACACCCCCCGAAACCGGAAGGCCTAACCTGCTGTTGCGCCGCCGCAACCAAAATAACGATGCTGACGCGCATTAAAAAAACCCTGGCCAACCGCCAAGGCTTGTCGCTGATGTTTGTATTAGCGACGATGTTGTTATTGTTATCGCTGGGCGTGGGGGTGCTGACGGCGGCGGGCAATAGCTTCCGCACGGCGCATCACCAGCACCTGCGCAACCAAGAGGCATTTTTTAACGAAGTGGTTTTGCACGCGGTGCATGAAGCCATGGTTACTGAATATAGCTTTGCCCGAACCCTCGCCAACCGGATTTATGACTTATTTTACGCGCAAACACACGCGCCGCCAGGCCCGCCCGGTGATATTGAATTCAACTTTGCCATCAATATAAATGACTTCCCCCATGGCATGTTAGGCGTTCCCAATTATCCCGCCGTGTCGGATATTACTTTGCGCATAAACGTCCCTGCTTCATCCATAGACGGCATTATAAACGCGCCCACCATCGTCACTATTTATGCCACCATTGAAGCAACGCTGGAAATTGACCGAATGGGCAACATCACCCGCACCCGCACCACCTACCTGTTTGAACAGCAGCTATCCTTTCCACTGCCCGACCCGGAGGTAGACCCCCTCGACATACCATTGCCCCCCTTCACCCCCGGCACGGTACTACTAACCAACCCCATTTGGGAGATAATCAATCATGCCCTTACGCACTAATCCACTAACCAATACCCGCGGCGAAACCCTCTTGGAGGGTATCGTTAGCATACTCGTTTTTACGGTGCTAATCGCTACGGTGACGCTGTTAATACTCACCGCGCTGCGGATTGTTCAACGTTCATTCGATGAAAATGCGTTTAATCAAGTATCCCTGGAATCTGCCGAATACCCGCCCAACCATCAAGCCCGCATGGAAGAAATATTTCCCCAATTAATTGAGTATGCCGTTTTTAATTTCAATTTCAACCCCGCCGCCCCCGACGCGCCCTATCAACTGACCATAAACCTGGGTAACGTTGAATGAACCGCATAAAAAACCCCCTTGCCAACCAACAAGGGGTTACACTTATGGAATTAATTGTTGCCATGGTGGTATTTATGGTCATCATGACCGCCACCACGGCTATTTTTATGCCCATGTGGGGCAGCTTTCGCCGCGCCAACAACTTGGCAGAAATTAATACGGTGTTTGATACCCTAAGTATGCATGTTATCGCCGATGTGCAAATGGCCGGGCAAATTACTACTACCGCCCCAACCCAATTTAACATCACCACCCAACGCTACGGCATAATTACCTATTATATTTACAACCAGCAGCTTGTCCGCCGCATTGGCAATACATCTGCACCCTTGCTGGACGAAGGCTTCGCCCGCCAAATTTATTTGCACAACTTTTCTATTGCCCCCGTCCCAACTGACCCGGGGCTGGTGCAAATTACCATCACCCTCGCCCACCGCACCGACCATTGGCAACCCATCACCCGCGAATTCTTCACCCGCCCTATTGGGCTGGTCTAAAGCAAGGGCAACGACGTAATTTACAAGGAGTTTTCACATGGAAAGCAACCGCATAGAATATAAAAGAGAATTAAATGACCGTTTGGAAAGGGCTGTGGTGTCTTTTCTTAATTACGCCGGCGGTGGCGAAGTTATTATCGGTATGAATGACGACACGACCGTTTACGGTGTAGATGATTGTGATACTGTTCAGTTAAAAATTGTTGACAGAATACGAAACAATATTCGCCCACAAACGTTGGGCTTATTTGACGTTGCCCATGAAAAAGTAGATGGCAACGATATTATTCGTATTATCGTTTCATGTGGTCAACAGCGTCCTTATTATATCCGCAAGTTAGGTATGTCGGAGCAAGGTTGTTTTGTGCGTGTCGGCAGCTCTTCTCAGCCTATGAGTGAACAAATGATAGAGGAGTTATTATCCAAGCGCCAGCAGCTTTCATTGCAGACAATGAACTCCCCACGGCAGAATTTGAATTTTAAACAATTGCGCATATATTATGAAGAAAAAAATCTCGAACCTACCGAACAATTTATAGAAAGCCTAGATTTACGGCAAAGTGGCGGCGAATTTAACTATGCTGCCTACCTGCTTGCAGATGAGAATGGCGCATCTATAAAGATTGCTACTTACGCAGGAACGGACAAAGTAGATTTATTGGAAACACGAGAATATGGTAATCGTTGCATTATTACGGCCACCACGCGCATACTTGACCGCCTAGATTCAGAAAACCGCACCTTCGCTAAAATAACCGCCAAAAATCGCCTTGAGCAAGAACGAGTAAACAGCATAGCCCTCAAAGAAGCCGTCATAAATGCCATTGTCCACAATGACTATACAAAAGGCGTACCACTTGTAGAAATTTATGCTGATAAAATAGTCGTGACTTCATGCGGTGGGCTTGTTAGCGACCTTACCGAAGAAGATTTTTTCAAATGCCGTTCCATGCCACGCAACCGTGAGCTTATGCGGATATTCCGTGACATGGAATTAGTGGAGCAGATAGGTTCCGGCATGAGTAGAATATTAAACGCGTATGACCGCTCTATATTTGAAATTACACCCAGTTTTACGGTTGTTACATTTCCTTTTGCAGAAGGTTTTGAAAACTTAAATGACAAGATAAATGACAAATTAAATGGCAAGATAAAATCTGTGCTTGAAATATTAAAAAGCAACCCGGCTACGACTATTGCGGGTTTAATTGAAGCTACAGGCAAGTCACAAAGCACTATTTCAAGAGAATTGAATCGCTATCAAGAGTCAGGGTTGATACATCGTGAAGGTTCACGCAAAAACGGGAAATGGGTAGTAACGTGATTGCCTTAACTATAAAACAAACCACCCAACGTAGGCAAAGCCCGCGCCGGGTGGCTTAATACTTCCAGGGGTTCTTTTTCTTTCTTTCCTTTCCGCTACCAAGCACGCTGTACAGTAAGGCTTCGCGCCGGGTATGCGGGTGGGGCGTGACTTCCATGATTAAAAAATGCAGGCTACTCCGCACCGATGCGCGCGTGTTTCTAGTCGGTTCGGGTTTCGCCTTAATAATCAATTGAAGCGGCAGCTCCGTTTTGTAGGTTTCGAGGGTACCAATCCGTCGGTCGCGGTGCTTGCCAGAGCGGGTAGTCCAAGCAGTGACGTTCGATGACGTTTGTCATGGAAAGAGCCGTTATGCTAAGTGGGCGTCAAGTGTGGGCCTCTTGACCTGCACGCAGTATACAGGAACATTTCAGACAAATGCACAGACAATGTCTAAGAAATTGTCCGCATCATCTACTTCCCCTTATCAAATCAAAAAAGCCTGCCCCGCCCGGCTGGCGAGACAGGCTACTTACATTTTACATCAACCACCCACTACATACCCTTAACCACACCCCGCACCAGCTTCGAGAACCGGGGCGCGGCGTTGCGTGCTTCGTCCAGCACTTCTTGCTCGCTCAGGGGTTGATCAAGCACCCCTGCTGCCATGTTCGTTACCAGCCCGAAGCCCAGCACGCGCATACCGCAGCGGCGCGCCATCAGGGTTTCGTGTACGGCACTCATGCCTACCAGGTCGCCGCCTAGGGTGCGGATGGCGCGTATTTCGGCGGGGGTTTCATATTGCGGGCCGGTGGTGTAGAAGTAAACCCCTTCCAGCAGGGGGATGTTGGCGTCTTTGGCAACGGTGTGCGCTAGCGCGCGGAAGTCTACATCGAAGGCCTTGCCCATGTCGAAGAAGCGATGCTCGAAGCCCGTCAGGTCGAAGGGCTGACCGCCATAGCCCACCAGCAAGCCCGGATGGGTAAAGTTGATATAGTCGGTCATCAGAACCAGGTCGCCCACCTTGTAGTCGGTGTTGACGCCGCCGCAGGCGCAGGTCAGCAGCAATTTGTCCGCGCCGATAAGGTTCGCCACGCGCACCGGATAGGCCGATTCTTCGGGGGAATAGCCTTCGTACAGGTGCAGGCGGCCTTGCATAGCCAGCACTTTTTTCCCCTCAAACAGACCCGCTACAAAGCGCCCCGCATGGCCCGGCGCAGTAGACGACCGCATGTGGGGAATATCCCCATAGGGCACAAAAATGGGGTTTTGCACTTCATCGGCCAAAAAGCCCAGCCCCGACCCCAAAATCAGCAAGGCTTCGGGGATGAAGCCATTCAGCTTTTCGCGCAGATACAGCGCCGATTCTTGATACATCTTTAGTGTGTACATAATTCAGCTCCTATAGGTCATTATAGCGGCACAATTTTTCTACCGCGCCTTCGGCTATGATAATTTCGCCGTGTTCTTCTAAGTATTGATGGCTCAAATCGCTGGAAATATGCTTCTGGCCAAATTCGTGCAACGCCAGCTCCAGCTCGGGAGTGGTGCGTTCGTCCAGTGTTTCGTTTTGCAGCCACAGGTAATAGCGGCCCGCCAGCTTGTAAAAACGGCTGGGGCCGGTGAAGTCCAGCCGCGCCGCCGCCGCCGCCGCCATGTCCATATCCGCGAACGAGAAAACGCTGTGGCTTTCTTCTTCGCTAGTTTCGGGCGGTTCGATAATGGGGGCGCGTTTAAAGCGCGCGTGGCTGCGTGCCGCCGGACACAGGTCAAATTCATCGGCGTCGGTAACGGTTTCTGCCAATTTCGTTACCATTACGACCACTTTGCCGTCGCCTTCCCATTTCGCTTCCATCATCAGCTGGGTGGCGTTAAAATCGCCCTCGTCTTGCACCAGCTCCATAATTTCCCGAAACAGCTCCTGCGTTTTGTCCGAATTATAATGCAGCTCGCTTAACTGAATGCCCCGCGCCGTTAAATCGTCCATCATTAATATAAAACGCATTTGCGTATCACTTAATCGCTCGATTCGCACACACAAGCCCCCTAAATCATAATATTTAGTGAGTATAGTAGAACATTTCGCCGCTGTAAACAGGTAAATGCCCCCTATAGTATGAAAAATTTCTAAATTCGACACGAAAGGAAGTACACCATGTTGTTTTCCAAGCAAATTGAACGCCGTTTATTCCACTTGGCTAACACTTACCCGTTTGCCCATGTCGAAACGTTGGGCACATCGCGCCGGGGGCACGCGCTGGCGGCTTTGGTGGTCGGCTACGGCACTACCCACATTGGCTACAACGCCACCCACCACGCCAACGAATGGATTACTTCCCTGCTGCTGACCCAATTCTTGGAAGAATATTGCCAACACTGCGCAGCCAACCCCGCCGCCTTGGAAGAAACTACCCTGTACGCCATCCCCCTGGTCAACCCCGATGGCGCAGACGATGTCATCCGCGGCATTCTGCCCCCCCAATGGAAGGCCAATGCCTGCGGCGTAGACCTAAACAGCAACTACCCCGCCTCATGGGAAATACTGCGCGCGCGCAAAGCCGCCGAAGGCATTGACGCGCCCGGCCCGCGGGGCTACCCCGGCCATGCCCCCCTGTGTGAGCCGGAAAGCGCCGCCCTTGCCGCTTACACCCAACTGCGCAACTTTGCCCTGACCATTTCCCTGCATACCCAAGGCGAGGAAATTTATCACCGCTACCGCCACTTCAACCCGCCCCACGCCAATAAAATAGCCGCCCGGTTTTCGGCCCTCAGCGGCTATCCCTTAATAGATGTACCCGACGAAGCCGCACACGGCGGCTATCGGGATTGGTTTATCGAACAATTCAACCGCCCGGGCTTTACCATCGAATGCGGCTTGGGGGAAAATCCCCTGCCGCTGGATAACTACGGTAAAATCTACAGCGAAGTAGCGCCTATTTTATGCCACGGGCTAAACGTGTTATAAATTCGGCTGAAATACCAACACTACTTTTGCTAAAAGCTCATCCAGCATATCACCCGAAACGGTTTCGACGAATTCAAACGTTCTGGCGTTATAATCTACGGTAACTATTTGGTCAAGCAATACCACACCGGATGTTTGTGTATTATGCAATTGTATATACAGCGGATAACTACGTTTTGTATTGCTGATGGGCGCAAACACCGCAATATTAGCCATGTCGCTGATAATTTTATTACTTAAACAAATATACGGGCGATACCCTTGCTGCTCGTGCCCTTTCTTTGGGTTTAGGTTAATTTTTATAATATCGCCTTGGGTAGGCGTCCCGTTCACCATTGCTCATTACCCACTGCTTCCCCCAAGTCTATCAAATCGGTATTAAACGCACCGCCTGTATAATCTTTGAAAATATATTCCAGCGTTCCGTGCTTGGGGGTCGGGTCTTTGGTTAAAATAATTCGTTTATTTTCGTCTACATCAAAAAACAGCTTGTCATTAAGTTCGACTTGTGCCTTTCGCAGAATTTCAACGGGTACGCGTATGCCATTGCTATTACCCCATTGCGATACAACCGTTGCTACTTGCATGTTTGTCAACTCCTTTTTCCGTAGTATATACTGTTCGTATATACCACATCAAGCAAATAAAGTAAAAAATTGTTTCGGGCTGACCACCGCCGCAATTTGCTCATTAGTTTGCAAAAAGTCAGTATCGTTGGTTATTATATAATCCATGGATTCTTTTCTGGCGCACACGGTTATCAATGCATCTTCAAAATCACTAATCGGCACCGTCAATGCGTTTACGCAATCATGACCATCAACGGCAATTACGCGCAACAACTGCAATAGCTGTTTAATAGAACGCCGTGCAACAACACCGCCTAAACGCTTGGCTACGATATAATAAATGTCTGTAATGCTGCTGGCAGTGATAAATGCGTCTATTTTTTCTTGGTATATCCATTCAAATAATTGCCTAGCCGCATCCTCCCCCGATGGCCGGGCTAAGAAAAAATCTAAAATAACATTGGTATCCAGCAATATTTTCATGGCGATATCCGTTCTTCTCGTTCGCTATCCAACATAATTTCATGCCCCGCTAAAATACCATCCAACGCCGCAAAAGCACGCCTTTTGTCATCTGCCGAATTGCTTGTATTTAATGCCAACTCAAAAGGGATTTTTTGCTGACGGCTTACGGTTTTAATATAAATATTAATGCCCGTGGCAAAGGTCATGCCCAATTCCTTAAAAACCTGTTCTGCGCGTTGTTTATCTACATCGTCTACCCGTAGAGTATAATTCGTTGTTGCCATTATTGCACCCCTTCTTATATTAGACCTCTTCTGAAATTAACCGCACCGCCTTTCCGGCGATTTTTCCGCTACTCTTCGTCGGGCGCTCCTTACATATTCGCCCGATATGTGCGTCACGCCCTCCTCGATTAGCAAAAAAATCGCGCGGAAATTCGGCACGGCTAATTTCAGAAGAGGTCTATTCATTGCCGGCAATTATACGAAGGATGCACCCGCTTTGCAAACAGCACATTCATGGCGTGCTGATGCGGCACGCCCGCAGAATCGCAGTCGAATACATATTCACGAAAGTCCTCCGTGTACCAATCGG
>Ga0209755_10006911_pt1 | contig 12423 bp, 8 predicted proteins | sample TergutCo191P1_FD_187301 | JGI IMG/M metagenome (GOLD analysis project Ga0209755, IMG submission 187301) | Cornitermes sp. P1 segment gut microbial communities from Petit-Saut dam, French Guiana - Co191P1 (SPAdes) (version 2) | ecosystem: Host-associated > Arthropoda: Insects > Digestive system >... | reverse complement strand
ATCCTGCTCACAAGCTGTCAGCAAACCTGTATGATATATACCATTGCTGTGTGTACAGTGAAAAACTCCTGATGATGGACAGAGGAACTGTTTGAAACATGCAGAGTTTTATTCCAAATATAAATTTGAGAAATTAGTGCATCTAGTTGGTTTTGTTATAAGAATTTATCATGTTGCATGGTCACCTGAATGTCAAATATACGTGTATATGTATATACTCACATACACATACATATACATATACAGTACTGTCTGACCCAAACACCACAATGTAGTGATGAGCACTGTGACTTCATGTCTCGATGACCTTGGCTGAACCAGATAGGCTTGATTTGACGTGGTTATAGATATGTTTTTTCATTTGTCTGCAAGAAAATTCGTGGGTGGTACTTGGCAGTACACCATATCACTTCCACATCATTTCCAGTGTACGGTCAAACCCTGATATAGTGCAACCTTCACTTGGTGCCCACAAATGTCTGTGAGCAGAAATTTACCATTGTACAGGATTTTGATTTACTGCCACACCAATGCACTGCCACAAATTGTAATGAACACACATTTGCACTGTATTGGGGTTTTGGCAGTATCTTTCATATTGATGTGCTGTTCATTGCAGTATAAATTATACAGCTGACAATGCATCATTAAGTAAATCAGGAAACAATCAGATGAGATGAGGAGCATAAACAGTGTTGCCATTCTGGACTGAAAGTGTCCTGTTGTCCACCTATGCGACTTCTGTGTTAACATGTATTTTTTTTTTTTCAAAATGTTTGAAATATAGCCATAAACAAATGTTTGTATAGTCTTTAGGCTTTTGAATTTTTAACAGATGTATCTGATCTGTATATTTTGTTACCAGCACCTGATGCTAGCTTACTAAGTATTAAGCCAAAATGTGTAGCACACCCAAGGCAATGAAAATAATTTTTTGAAGTTGCCCATTACATGCTTTTTTTATCAGCATAAATGGTGTACACTGAATGAAAAAACTGTCTAACTTATGTTGCTCTAATAAAGTTTTGTTTCAGTTACGTTTGTGATATTTCTTGCTAACTTCAAATGAAATGTCAGTGGTTTATTTAGTTATTGCTGTCACAGTGGAAGCTAAATAACAGTATTTGCATGGTTTCCATAGTATTTTACATGCTTCAAAAGACTAGTACAACAACATTTTCTTCACATATGATTGCTAGTGTTGTGTCCATCTTCCAAGTCCACGTGCCTGCTGTATTGATATTACTGATTGTAGAATGTTCAAAAGCGTGAAGTTCCTATGACTTCCAGTGTCATGACTTTTCAGCTAGATTTCATGTATATCAGCCAGGGGACATGCGCATGCATACACACACACACTCACACTCACACACACACACACACACACACACACACCGTGGTGATCTCATGCAGCTGCTCTTTTGCCTTAAAGAGAACCAAGCAGGGTAAAAGTAGAATATACATACATAGTATATTGAACCAGTTTCATGATTAGCACACAGAGATAAAGTGAAAATTAATGAGGAAAAACAGTACTGAGAACACTTCTGTGCCTTCATAGACATAAATTGCAGTCACTGTCTGGAGGTTTGAACATTGATATATTTTCTTATTCCAATAAAATTGCAAGAAGAATGTGAATAATTTATACTTTGTATTAATTCTTTTATAATCTCCTTCAGTTCTAAATTTATTCCTGTGTAATGTTTCTTGTTCATGCTTGAATCTTCCTTATCTATCATGATCAGTTTGTCAAAACTTACTTCAAATGTGTAGAAATCTAGCCGTATCTGTGAGACATCTGGGTGGACCTTCTCGATAGTAAGGATGCAGGCAAGCATCTCCGTTACTGGTGCTGGGAATCCAGGGTTCACAAAATAGCTGCAGTTTTGGCGTGTTACTTCTCCACATGACCTTTCAACTGTGAATGGTGTAAAATGGAGATACATATAACTGGGATCTTTGTAATGCCTTCATACATGAAACTAAGGATACCACAATTACATAGTCTGTAAGTGTGAAGATGGGGGAAACCTTGGCCAGAAAACAGGCTAGAAAGTTGCAATAAGGAAGGAAGTTTGAAGATGACTATTTTGTAATGTAAGGAGTATTTTGACTTTTGGAAACCTTTCAAAAGGAAAACCAGTTTCATAGTGCTGCATAAGTTTACTGACTTTCCTTGCCATACAACAGGAAGAGAACATAAATTTCATTACAGAATTTATTTTGAACAACATATAGAAGTACAAGGGGTCTCGTATTGTGGCATTCTGCATTATGACACTAAGTTGTAGGTGTATCAGCATTCCACAAGAACTTGTCACCTAGTGTTTGTTTCAGAATGCCTTGTGGCATGCATGCTGACAATTTTACCTTTACTTGACTCTGAGTGACCATAATGCATTCCTGTGTGGCAGGTTGAATGCTTCGTTAAGTGACTTAACGTTAAGACATAGACTGTACTTACAGTAGCAGCATATGCCATATCCTTGTGCACATGATCCACTAGATATACCACCAAGACTCCTGCACTGCAGATGGTGGTAGCATGTCCCATTTACCCCTTCACTTGTCTGACAGGGCTCATTAGGGTACTGGACAATTGTAAAGAGACTCAGAACTGAAACATATGGGCCATCATATTGAAATCAGACCTTAAAATGTAAGTACTCGTAGTTCGGTATCCAAATAGTTTACAAATTTTCCAGCTCTTGTGTACGAAGTATTTCTTGTGCAGTTGAATTTTTGGGATGGTTAATAAATCATATAGTATTGTGCATATTCAGCCTATTTTACCATCTTGTAGAAGAAGAAAAATGTTTTTTGGATCACCATGGTGTATGGGTGTGTCTTTAAACTCTGGAACATATTGACTTATTTTGATGAAATTTAGTGTGTCTTTTGTCCCTTCAGAGGCTACGCCAGCCTCGCATTCTTGAGTGGTAATGTAGAAGATGCACAGATTTTCAAGTGTGAGCATCACTATTGAAATTGAATATGGGGTCCTGAAATAATGTGTCACTTCATTCTGGTTGAAAGTGAGTATGAACCATTGGGACTAGGTGTGTAGAATTTGTTATGGGTTACACACGAATATCATAAACCACAAATATTCTCTATGAATTTCGGTGCAGTGGCCAATTACACACATTTTGATGGTGTAGATTTTTCAGACTATGTGCAACAATTTTCCCATGGAGAAACTGATAATGAAACTGTGATTGGGGGTAGTGAAACCCTGAGCATTGTGCGTCATTGCCCTTGATGTCTTTTTCACAGTTGATCAAGACATTCAGTTCTTTGCAGTCGGATATTAAGATACTGAACACAACTTTTATAAAATTGTCTCTGTGTCACGTTAATTTATCTTTCGTTACTACACGCTTAATGTGGGGCACGCGGTGGTGCAGTTGGTTGAGGCACTGCGCTACAAGCCGGAAGGTCGCGGGTTGCATTCCTGATGATGTCATTGGAATTCTTCATTTACATAATCCTTCCGGCCGCACTATGGCCCTGGTGTCGACTCAGCCTCTAACAGAAATGAGTACCAGGAATATTTTCTGGAGGGTAAAGGCGGCCGGTGCGTAGGGTTGACGACCTTACCACCTTCATGTGCCGAATGTCTTGAAATCGGGGAGCTTCAGCCTCCTGGAACCCTCAGGGCCTATACAGGCCTGTAATGGGATTGCTTTACCCTTTATGTCCATGATGTGCGCACATTACAGCAGTGAAATGAAGGAAGAGCTGAGTGTTTATTGTTGTGGATGTCGATGCAAGTCATCAAGTTGACATTTGCGACAAGATTCTTTACTGACGACCCAAGCCTCTGGGTTGTTTCACCGTGTTGACTGGTAAATATGACTGACTACTGGCAAGCAACCCTAGAATACTGGGCCTGCTTTACCCTGAAGGTGAAGGCAACATGTTCCCCGAACCATCAGTAACTCTTTACTAGTCGACACGGCGCAATTTCCCAGAGAACTTGAATCTTCAGCAACACCGCTATGAAAACTTTCGATCTCGCCAGATCCATCATTATTTGCTATGACCTCACATGTCATTCATGGCTAAAACTTGGAAATCTTAAGTGTGTGAATAAATAAGAGACTGCTACTATCTTCATGTTTGTTCCGTGCATCAATGACGATTAAAACACTTTATTATCCAACAGATGCACAAATATATAATTCGTAGATACAGTTAGAATTATTATAAAATATTTTAAAATATTTAAAATTGCTCCAACATGTTTCGGATCACAAGGGATCCATCATCAGGGAGCTTTATATAGTGCTTGGCTAAAACATTGCCTCTCTAGACTGTGGAGTACAAACACGCACCACGGACAAATATGCTGCCACAACACCGACTACGTCCATGTCAACGGACACGATAGAACCATTACTGTAATTTTAGCCAAGTACTGTATAGAGCTCCCTGATGATGGATCCTTTGTGATTCGAAACATGTTGAAGCAATTTTAAATGTTTTAAAATATTTTATAATCTAATTGTATCTACGAATTATATATTTGTACATCTGTTGGATAATGAAGTGTTTTAGACTGCTACTAGTTCGATTCCATTTTCTATTTTATATTTCAGTATCATCTTCCCTTCCATATAGGAGCAGATCTTTATATGGTACCGGGTAGTATTATACTGTACAGTTTAACCCTTTAAAACCCAACGGCCCACATATGGGTTCCAAGGTGCTGGGTTCAGTTCCCGAACGACACAACATTTGCGTCGGCCAATAATGGCTATTCGTTACAGCTTTGTTGGGGTTTTCTCCTTGGGGTTTGCGTATTTTTTAAGTGAAAGTTGGCATATAAATCGTGTTATTCCTGTAATTTAAATCCGGAGTTTTGCAGATGGCATCGAGAATTTAATTCCGGCTCCCAAAATTTTGTGTATTGTAACATTATTTGGAAGGCCTTAAAGTGGGATACTGTAGCTTTGTATTCTGTCGTAAAATCGAAAACACTTTTCACATTAGTGTGGTGATTTCTCTGAAGTCCAAGGTGCCGCTTAAGGACCTTGTTCCCCCTCTCACCACTTGTTTGTTTCGTAGACTAATATCCTCGCAGTCGTCCCACACATCACCAACCCTGAACACACCTCCGGCGCTCACACTTCCTTTGTTAACAATTTAAATCTAAAATCTTTTATTTTTGTACGATATTTTGATTTTTTGACCGCTTTTCCTTCCGCAAGTAGGTACAAAAGGCTTATGAGATCATGCCGTGTGTGTGGGTGTTCCTTTCAATTTTGTAAAAATTGAGCGATTTTACAAAATGTGGTACAAGCGTTATGCTATGAAAGGCCATCCCATAGTCGTACTTCTGACTGATTTCATGTGATAATAAAAACATGGCGGACCTACGGAATTTGTGAGGTGGGAGATTCTCTAGCGCCACTTCTTATACGGCCGTGCAATGAAACTACACATATCTGTAGGTTTTTGAAAAATGTGCACGTGGTTCATCTGCCTGTGAGGTACTGCCTCTGTCCTTCTCTGGCCCCGCATCATAGGCGTTCAGCTCGGGCTGTGACGGGCGATTACCGCCCGATTCCGAAAGGCCAGGGCAAAGGAAAAAATTCTTATCCCAGCTTTGGTCCTTTGTTCATCATAGAAGGTATTGTCCCTTTCAAATTCGCCTTCATATACTTCAGTAGTTTTACGTTTTAATAGAAATTGTTTGGCGTTTTGATAATCGCGACTAAATGGTATACTTCGCTCTAAACTCATTCATAGACCTACGAATTCTGTACTTACATTTGGCAATCTTCTTCTGGATGATGCTTTTAGTGATGTATGCAAGTGTTCTGGGACCGGTCTGTTGTGTTGGTGTTTCTGGTTTCTTGTAGAATACGATCCTCATGTGTCTCACCACCCTTGTACCATTGGGTAGGGTATATGTGGTAACAGGATCCGGCGTGTCTGTCGCAATTTGCCGATGTCCTCCGTGGTAAAACGGCGCGCCACCGTCAGTGTGCGGATTCTTTATATGTTCACCGTCTGCTTCTTCGTGTGCTGGCACATGCTGCTTTTCTCTGTGCAAGCTGTATTCATTGTGCCACGAGTTGCCACTGAAACGGTTTTTGTCTGAATCAAATTCGTGTACCTGACTGAATTCTGGCACATGATAGCCACTTCCAGGACCGTAACCGTTGTGCCATGTTATTCCTTCAAAGCGGTTTCTGTGAAAATCAAATTTATCTTGTCCTGGTTCATGTGTTTCTGTGCCTCTGCGATAATTACCATACCCCTCTGAATCAGAAGTGGTTTGAATATTGACGGTGTCCTGTCTACCTCCGACCGTTATAGTATCAGTATCACTCAGCCATCTGACATCGCCAAATTGACTTTTTGCTGAATAGAATGAATGTTGTAAGCCACCATCTTGATTTTCACCCGAAATTTTAATTGCGTCAGTTCCGGTCCCAGTATCGTTGTATCGCGTGTCTTCGATGAAACGATTGTTGAAATTGTTTTGATGTTTGCTGACGTCCTTTACGCTTGTGGTGCCATAATCTCTGTGTCGAATGTTGTAATCGAAAAAATTTCCCCCCGAATCATACATGTTTTGGGCACCATCAGTGCCGTAGTTGTTTCTACCAGAATCGCCGTGCCATGCAACAATACTGTGTACTCTTCTGGCATAATCAAACCTGTTTTTTTCTGTATTGTCGTGTTGACTTTCAGTGCCAAAGTCGTTGTACCATGTCGAGTCACTAAATCGATTTATCCCTAAGTCAGATTCATCCAAAACATTTTTACTTTGTTTGTCTTTGTATGTAGCAACGTTATTAAAGCGTTTCCTCTCAAAGATGTTGAAACTTCGTAAACTGCCGTGCCGCTCGTCTATAGTTTCTTGCCTTCCTACGTTTCCTTTGCGATGAGTGTGTTCTTTCGCCTGCCTGTTTGCTGTAAACTCACTCTTTCGGTGTCCCAAAATTGAGGGGCTGTCTTCCGCTTCGCTCACGATTCTTGGACCAGAATTCCTTGACTGATAACCGGCTGGTCCTGTTGCGGGGTTGTTTAGATTTTCCGCTGTGACACTGCCAAATTCACTCGACCACATTACATTACGAGTTCTTACTGAGTGATATCTGTCATGTGAACTGTGTCCATTGTGTGTATCCAATGACGTGTGTACCATAGTGGAATTTACATCATTAACTTGGTGTGATGCACCTAAATCAAGGTCACTTGGATAGTTACTCACTCTCCTGGCACCATTATCACTTGGGATCCTTACGCTATTCGACTTGTTTAATATTTGTCCCGATGTACCTAACACAGAATCATTTTTGTAATTTCCCACGATACCCTTACCTAAGTCACTCGGCCGCGTTATATTATTAAAATTTATTCGTGTATCATGCTCACTATTTTCACTGTATCCTTCCTTTTCATTTAATAGCACTTGACGTTTGACTTTTATCGAATCCCTGGGATGTGTCACTTCTTTCTCGGAGCGTTTGGCCCCCCGTTTCTTTTGTGAATAACGAATTGTTCCGTTTTCATTAAGATCAAAATTCAGGCTTGCATGTTGAAGAGTATTGGCTGTGGTGAACTGATTATAATCACGCTGCTGATTTTTGTACTGGTGAAATGATAAAGTTGGTGTAAATACTGTTTTTGAATTCGGAACCCAAAATCCGAAGTTCCAGTATTCGTCCTGAAGTTGAACCCCCCTCATGACCGTTGTCAGTAGTACTGCAACGTAACATACGCCCTGTGCGCAGATACTCTCCATCTTGATAACAGACACATTTACAAAGCGCATTTGTTACACGAACTCACTCTTGTAAACACGTCTGCATGTGTAAACCCCCATTCTGCAAATAGACTGTAGTGCTAGCACCAACTTTTTTCGACGTGCGAACCGCATGGAAGCCGGATGGAAACTTCCGAAGATGCGCCCATGAATTTGTAGACTGCATATGTCGGTCACTTTCCCCTCTGTGAACATGTACCCCTTCCAGCAAATGTTTATTACCGACTTCTGCAATACATTGCACACAGCCGCCTTCTCATACTTTTTGTAACTAATGTTAAAGCTTCTTTCCAAGTTCTTAAGCCTTTGAAGGAATTGTTCGTTCCTGAATTTATTTCTAACGCCGCAGTGACATTTGTGGTGTCTGTCACAGGCCGTTGATATGTTGGCGAAGCATAATTGTTCAGGTAAACACATACGTAAAGGTCAAGCAGTTCTTTGCGTAATTAACCTTTAGGCACCATGCGTCCTGTATATAGGACAGACGTACCGCTACTCCACAGAGTACGCTTTTTATATATTTAGTCAATAAATATATTTAATTATTTTTTTGGACTTTCTCTCACCATCTTCGTTTATTCCTCCACAAAATGTCGTGTATTTCCTAATGTTACACTTCTTGGTTCATAAAATATTAACATTTTACATAAATGGTGTGCTAAATTGTAAATGTCCAGCTCCAGGGCCAAAGGGTTAAACACCGTCCCTTGAAGACGTGGGAGGAACGAAGGCTAGTTCCACGAATTCTTAACCCCGAAGTTAGATGGGAGTGGTCAGATTCTCGCACCGACCTCTTTGTTCCAGGGGAAAGAGCCCCGGCACCTGTTGAACAGGAGGCTAGGTTGGCTCCAGAGCTAATCTGGACGCTCTGGAGAAGAGGAAGTTTACGATCCCTCGACTGTCCAGCCCCTAACCTAGTCACTGTATCGACCAGTGTTGGAAGACGGCCTACCAGCCGACTCGCTGCTGTAGAATACTCCTTGAGCCATGGAGACGTACTGAACTGTTAAAAAACTGTGTTACGGAATCAGAATGTTCATCACAGTCGCCAAAAATTATAGCATTGGACAATATCATGAATCTTTTAATTGTGAAGAATGCTGTGTTTTTGGATGTGATGGGTGTAACTTTGTAGAAATTCTCTTACGTTTCGGAGGAAAGGTGGTGCCTTAATTTTCGGACATATATGCACCATACTGCACGGCGTAATATTCCAGAAAAGGTTATTATGTATAGTCACCGCCTTCATGTCTCGCAGTTACGTATGGTTCTCTTTTCCATAAACTAGTTATCTCACACCAGTTTAAATATTATCATCTAATCGTACGTCTCTATTTCCCCAAATCCATAAGGTTTGGTATAGGTTATTCCTTATTTTCCACATTGACGATACATGTCTGGCCAATCATAGCTTCTTCCTTCTAACCACCGTAGTAAATAAGTGGCTAGATGGAAGTCACATCTGCTGTCCTCCAGCTTTATTCCCATTATCTTTAATTCTGTGGCCGCCAGCACTTGACTTCAGCAACGATATTATCGCACTCAACTTGTATTCTTTAGTTACAAAATTGTACGTCACGTAAACTTATTTTCTGACCGATGTACATACACACAGATGAAAAAGGGATAAGGAAACAAACAGGAACGAACGGTCGTGTAGGGCTTCTCGCCAGGTGAGTACATGTCAGTTGTGTAAGGCCGGACGGTACTGTGCCACTCAATTGCAAGGTGCACGCTACAATTTCATGCTTGGTATCTGCCAATACCCATCACTGGTTCCGGATGATGGTTTCTCAGAGGACAACAATCATGTGTTTAACAAGTGAAATCGAAAGGGTTTGTGTAAGGAATGGCATTGCCAGTGTGCAAAGAAGCTTCTTGCTCTAAGACTTCGTATTCTTCGCACAATCATCGATATCAGGGGTCCGCAGACTTTTCAAAATTTGGGGGTCACCTCACAATTTAAGAGTCAGAAAGGTGACATGAAGCAAATTTCATACGGTGACTCACTAATTTTTGGCACCACCATACAAAAGTCAGTCGCCGGGGATTTGTACACTCCTGATCGGCACTGTCTTTATTGTTTTTGGCCATTCAGTCGGTTTTGATCGTAAATGAAATTTTTATGAATATGCATTAAAAAGCTTGAAATATCACAATAAAAATGACCTCTTCAGTGCATCCATGGACGACTTTGGCCTCTCTTTTGGTTAACATTCATGGAGTATTTAGGTAATGTGGTAACTGTCGAACCTTTCCAGGTGTTTTGACAAACTTCTTTTTATTGTTGCTGTTGTGTTCTCCTCCTCCTCCTCCTACTGACACTGCAATCCTACATGTTGTTTGGTCTTCTGCACCAGATCATTCCAGGCTCTTCTATCTTCTACGGGCTGGCTCCAGTTTTTAAGTTTTAGTTTCTTTAAATCATTAATTACTTCATCTCTCCACCTATTCTTTCGTCCTTCTTCGGTTCTTACTCGTACAAGGTTCCAATCTGTAATCTTCTTAACTATAAATTTTGTTGTTCATACCGGACATGTTCTAACATTCCGTATTTTTAAAAACCAACAGTATGTACTAATGACATTACAATAAAACAGATCACAAACATGCTTCATATCAGGTGCCAGCTCCTACATGTTTCGGCACCAAGGTGCCGGCGTCCGTGAGTTTCTCAGCAGCAAAGGTTCGTAGGCCCAACACGTTTATCAGGCACTTTTCGCCCACAATTCCATCGTAGCAGTTAAAAGTCTTAAAATGTTAGAACTCCAAATTACACATCCAGATTTCTGCAAGGCCAACACCACACAGCGATAAGCCTCTTCTACTACACATTTAAAGCCGCTATACTTCCTGGGCTGTAGGCCAACACAAATATCCGTAGCGACATAAGATCCAGCTAAAACATGCAGTGTATGCTGTCTCAAGGTACAGCCCAGGAAGTATGACGGCTGTGAATGTATAATAGAGGAGGCTTATCGCTGTGTGGTGGTGGTGGTGTTGTAGCAATGTGGATGTGTAATTTGGAGTTCTAACATTGTAAGAGTTTGAACTTGCACGATAGGAGTGTGTGTGAACAGTGCCTGAACTACGTGTTGGACCTGCGAACCTCTGTCGCCGAGAAACTCCCTGATGGCGGTACCTTGGTGCCGAAACATGCAGGAGTTGGCACCTGATATGATGTGTGTTTTGAAATTTATCTTATCTTAATGTGATAAGTGCATTTTGTTGGTTTTTAAAATACGGAATCTTAACTGGTTTTGTATCTTCCATTCTCTTAAGATGTCCTCACCATTTTATTCTTTGCAGTTTTGTCTATTTAACAACATCTTCTCCTTTTATCAACTTCGTTGCTGTTTTGTTAACGTAACCTATTTGCATATTTCTCCTTATATTTGAGCCACACCGTTCATGCAGTCTCTGTCACTCATATCTTTTTCAAAAGTCGCGTCTCTTTTGTTTATATTGTACTTTCTAGGTCTTCATGTTCCTGGGGACTAAATAATCGATTAGAGAGCCATGACAGCAGGCAGTAGAGTGAGGATCGGGGTTAAATTTATCTTAAGGTCTAGTTTTTTATTTCCGTCGTCTAGGACGGCCCGGGGTTCGATATAGACTCATATCCAGTGGAAGTGGGCACACTTTCACCTGGGATAGAGACAGAAGAAACGTGTGGTAATGAGGACGTGGGCTGTCGTCTTGTGTTCCGCAGTTGAGATCGTCATTCGTAAGGGACTGACATCCCGTCAGTCACTGCACCTTCAGCGGCGACTTTCATTTGATTTGTTTTACGACTTGTTGAATGGTTGGCGAGACTTAAAAACAATTTAATGTCTGGATTTAGGGTAACATGGCTTTTATAATTACCCTTTCACAATAAAACGTTTAACAACCTTAGATGCGCTGTAATAACCTTCATTGCCAAGGTTTTTTGGTTTTTGCAGCAGTGTGGATGAGTTGGCAGTACGTCTGGGATTTGATGCCTTGTTTGTGAATATTTGGTTCCTGACGTTTCGAGACCTTGTAATTGTCTTTGTGGCGTTCTGACTGTTGAAGGCGAAGCCACTAAGCCGTCTCGAAACGTCGGGAACCAGGTGCCCAGTGACGCGGCGTCATATCCTGAAGAACGGGTACCTCTTCACTGCAAAGTTCCGATCCCAATTCTTCCATAGGTATAATGTGTCGGAGCAACCTTGCAATGCACCCACTTATTCATGTAAACAGTTTTTAGTGCAGCAGTTCAGAAATCGAAAAACCGAAAATGCATTTCACTACTTTATATGGAAATACTTATCTTAGACTTCCATTATGTGGCTAACTCTGTTTGCTAAGGTTACTTACGGACACTAACTCGTACAAAGAAGAGGCACTTATTCTGCAGTGCAAACTGTTTGTCCGATAGAATTGGGAAGACTGAGATGTGTAAGACATGTAACGTACGTTATGTAATGCATGGATGCGATGTTTGTTTAGGAATCCTCACGCGAAGATGGACCGTACAGAAGAAGTGAAATGAATGTGTTCGGTGGCGATGTCGATTAATATTTTTGGTGGCTCGAAAGACGTGATTTCTTTATCAGCTCAGCGACTGCCAGATGTTCGAAGACTACACCGTGTTGTTTGGTTTAATATTGGTG
>Ga0209755_10006910_pt1 | contig 12423 bp, 9 predicted proteins | sample TergutCo191P1_FD_187301 | JGI IMG/M metagenome (GOLD analysis project Ga0209755, IMG submission 187301) | Cornitermes sp. P1 segment gut microbial communities from Petit-Saut dam, French Guiana - Co191P1 (SPAdes) (version 2) | ecosystem: Host-associated > Arthropoda: Insects > Digestive system >... | reverse complement strand
TGGGTGAGCCATTCCCGTTAGGCTTGGCTCAAGGACGTCTCCGCACGGAAACCTGTTCTCTAGAACTTTCTGTCCCCGTCATTCCCATACTAGGGTTACTGACCACCGATTGGCTACCGTGGGATGGTGAGGGGTTGGGAGCGTAAGGGGGTGTGTCACATGAGTTTTGCCGAGGGTAAGGCTGGCCCAAATCTTTCTCTCGTAATCCTGCTGTGGTGGAAAAAAGGCTAACTCACAGGGAGCGATCTACTTCGGTGCGCCGTACATCTGCCTATGGCGTGACGTTTTGGCATGACTGCGACTTAGTGATGTCCTGGCAAGTTCCTATCCAAACACGGGTTTCTGGCAGTTGGGGCGGTCATGCCAAGCATTGTGTTGATGACTGGGGCGCAGGGTAGAGGTACTGGTACCATGTAATTTATTCTGGTAAATTTACTTGTGTATTTGTGTCTGATTATTCCATGTACCTAAGAATTTATGTTTCTAGTGGGATATTTTCTGCAACATGTATAACACTGTGTAAATATGTACAGACTAGAATAAGTTTATATCCAGTCCCCGGTTAACTGTTTGGTATGAAACTCAGTGAGCTCGGCTGAGTGAATCGAAGTTCTTATGTGCAGGGCTGAAGGTTAGTGTGTGCTAGTCTGACTGGGCAGACTAGGCCTGTGTGCGCCTGCTGTCATGATGCACGACTGTGTTACACAGAGTTAGCGAGAGGGGAACATATACTGTGAGTTGTTGTTTGTTTGTTCTGTAAATTTCCTTGTGTATTGCTCATTTCAAGCGCATGTATTGCCTGTTGTAATCTATGCCAAAGTGTAGGCCTAATATTGTTTGCTTGTTGGCATCTCTGTTCTGGATTATTTCACGCATGTGCATCAAGCTAGAGAATTTATGTGTAACAGTGAGCCTGTGTTTGCTGGCTCAGGGAATCATTCAGTTTCTTATTTCATGTATGTACCTTCAGTCTAGTGCTCTCAACATATGCTTATCTTACTTGTTATCTTTGTACTGGGTGCATGTGTTTTATGTGGCTTTGTCACTTATGCTATCCCACAAGAAATCCTCACCACAGAGCTCAGTCGCCCAGCCAGCTGACGGAAATATATAAGATGCCGAGTCCCTTTGCCACCCTAACCACCTAGGGGGGGCTCACCTGTTACTTATCCATATCTGTTGGTTGATGTGCGTCCTGTTCCTTATCCATATTGGCTCCTCTTTCTTCTGAATTCTCGCCTTTGCTTTCACACTTCTTCTCTTTGTCCAAAATGTCACTTTCTTCAACTTCTTCCATAAATGGTAACACAAGTTCCTCTTAACTTCATGTGCTTCTGTCACTTCATCTTGAAAGTCCTCAACTTCTCCATGCTAGGTTTCTTCATGTTCATCCATATCTGTTGGTTGATGTGCGACCTGTTCCTTATCCATATCTTTTGGTTGGTGTGCATCCTGTTCCTTATCCATATCTGTTGGTTGGTGTGCATCCTGTTCCTTATCCATAACTGTTGGTTGATGTGCATCCTGTTCCTTATCCATATCTGTTGGTTGATGTGCGTCTTGTTCCTTATCCATATCTGTTGGTTGTTGCGTGTCCTGTTCCTTATCCATATCTGCTGGTCAACGTTCCTTATTCATGTGTTGGTTGATGTGCGTCCTGTTCCTTATCCATATCTGTTGGTTGCTGTGCGTCCTGTTTCTTATCCATATGTGTTGGTTGATTTGTGTCCTGTTCCTTATCCATATCTGTTAGTTGATGTGCATCCTGTTCCTTATCCATATTGGCTCCTCTTTATTCTACATTCTTGCCTTTGCTTTCAAGCTTCTTCTCTCTCTTTGTCCAAAATGTCACTTTCATCAACTTCTTCCATAAATGGTAATGCAAGTTCCTCTTAACTTCATGTGCTTCTGTCACTTCATCTTGAAAGTTCTCAACTTCTCCATGCAGGGTTTCTTCATGTTCATCCATATCTGTTGGTTGATGTGCATCCTGTTCCTTATCCATATTGGCTCCTCTTAAGGACAATAAGGACAACAAGAACGCACATTAACTAACAGATATGGATAAGGAACAGGATGCACATCAACCAACAGATATGGATAAGGAACAGGACGCACACCAACAGATATGGATAAGGAACAGGACACACACCAACCAACAGATATGGATAAGGAACAGAATGCACATCAACCAACAGATATGGATAAGGAACAGGATGCACACCAACCAACAGATATGGATAAGGAACAGGACGCACATCAATGAACAGATATGGATGAACATGAAGAAACCCTGCACGGAAAAGTTGAGGACTTTCAAGATGAAGTGACAGAAGCACATGAAGTTAAGAGGAACTTGTGTTACCGTTTATGGAAGAAGTTGAGGAAAGTGACATTTTGGACAAAAAGACAGAAGAAGCATGAAAGCAAAGGCAAGAATGTAGAAGAAAGAGGGGCCAATATGGATAAGGAACAGGACGCACATCAACCAACAGATATGGATAAGGAACAGGACGCACATCAATCAACAGATATGGATAAGGAACAGGATGCACACCAACCAACAGATATGGATAAGGAACAGGACGCACATCAACCAACAGATATTGATAAGGAACAGGACGCACATCAACCAACAGATATGGATGGACATGAAGAAACCCTGCATGGAGAAGTTGAGGAAAGTGACATTTTGGACAAAGAGAGAGAAGAAGCATGAAAGCAAAGGCGAGAATGTAGAAGAAAGAGGAGCCAATATGGATAAGGAACAGGACGCACATCAACCAACAGATATGGATGAACATGAAAATGAGAATAGCGTAGAAGATTTGGAAACTGTCTTCCTGAATCATATTGAAAGTCAGGAAAAGCTAGAAGAAACTGAGAGGGAAAAAAGGTGCCCTGCATCGACAAATTAAAGATTTTAAGAAGAGACTCGAAGGACTGAGAGGTCCTGGAAAGCAGGTGTAAGGCTTAGATGTGTTTTTAACACAACTCATTTTGTGCCATGTTCATAATCACTAAAAAATTATGTAAATCATGTAAATATGAAGTGAAATTTACCAGGATAATCCATGACAATTACTTAGAACCAAGCAGGCATTAGTATATAAGTATTTTACATATTTCATACACGAATACTATTCACACATAATACACCTAAAACAATATATAATGGCACTGATGATTTTATGAAAACTGAAACGTGCAAGTCACATGGAATATTGCTTTACAAGAATTACAAGATGAAAACTGACAGGAAACACACTGCCTAGTATCATTTTCATATAGTGTATTTTTATGTGCAGTATAAAATATTTTGAGAAGTCTGAGATGTTTTCTGGCATTGTGCTGTGAAAGTCTGGTCAGTCTTGGTAATCTCATTCACTCACTCCATGGAACAAAGTCCTCTTGAAAAGAAAATCTTAACTGTTCGTTATCTTGGGTACAACTTCACATTCACTGAGCAGGTCACCTGATCCTTCTGGTGTCTCATGTACAATTCCATAGTCACTGATTATTGGTTCACACATAATACTAATTTTAAATGGAATGGATCCAAACCTATGGAAAATTCTCCCAGTGTATGCAAGTGCAATAGCAATGCACTGCCACTATTGGCATTTCTACTAATCTGGGTGTTATTCATTATGTCTGCTTGAATCGAAGATTGTGTCCTGTGAACTCAATCCTTCTAATGGTCTTTCTGCAGCAGAAGCACAGGCATAGACAACTCTTGCTTTTACCTTAAATTGTGTGTACTACACAAGTGTCATTAAAATACATTTTCCATGCAACTATTATCATATCCTCACTGAATCAAAAACCAACTTGATGCAACAAGTTGGTTTTGATTCTTTGTGAATGTCATTAAAACAATTTTTATCACTTCATTCCTTATGTGTTTGTTATTCACTTAGGCCTGGTGATGTTTTTTTATACTGCAACTGTTGGTGCAGCCCGCAAGACGCACCACTTTCAGCATTGAACATATTAATTTAAAGACAGAATGCTGCAATCCTGTTCAGTTTTTCTGTCCATTTTTGTCTTCTGTACAGGGAACTGAAGGTTTCTGATGCATTATAATGCCAGAGGGGTAGTTAATAATATTATGCATCGGTATGTCACTTCTCTGGAAAGGTATATGTTGTACTGCTTGGCGAACTTCATGTATAGCAAATGGAACCCTGTTACCATTTCTCCAGTAATTACGGGCCTTCTTATATGTTGACAAAGGCACTCCTGGATGTACGAATGTTTCACATTTATCCGTTGGTGTTCTGTTGTATTCTTTGCTATTACAAGGTGTGCTACAGACACCCTCAGATGACTTATTTTGCAAGATGCTGTCATTTCTATGTGTGGTTTTATTTTTTTGTCCATCCCTGTTATGGCCACATCTCTTCTTACAGCTGTATGATTCACCTACACTGGCACTGTTTGTCATGACTGTACTGGCTTCTGGACTGCTGTACTCACTCTTTCTTTTACTTCCAAAAACTGATATGTTTGAGAGTTGATGTTCTGATGAAAACAGTTTCCTTCTAGCAACAATTCTTTCTTCACTTCTGTCTGACTGACCACTCCTCATGCCATCCGATTCAGCAGTAACCACTTCCATTTGTTGGAATGAAGGTGTGATCCTAGCAGCATTTTGTGACAGAAGCATTTCTTCACACTGAACTGCCGCTTTACATGGTCCATCAGTTTGTAGCACATGTGAGGAAAGTGGACGGTGATTCAAAGACTGTTCATTCTGTGGTGCACTGGAATTATCTGGTTCTTCAAAGGAATGAGAACAACTTTCTGACGTAATTCTTGTTTCTATGATGGAAGTAATCCCGTCTCTTGTATTCAACCTTGATTTAACAGTGTTCTCCTCAGTAACAAGGGGAATATGCTTGCTCTTCTTGCTGTTTGTATGATAACCTGTGACAGTCAGGTTCCCTATATCATGGGACTGTGCATCTGAACAGGTTAACAGTGTTGGAATAGGGCTGAATTGCAAAGAATTTCCTGTATCTGACTGCAGCATGCTTGGTGTCCTTGACCAGTCTGATGTTTGTAAGGATGTGACTGATGTTATTTGAATCCTGTCATCAGAAGCTTTATGACACTGTGCATCTGAACAGGTTAACATTCTTGGTGCAGGGCTGAATTGCAACTTACTTCCTGTATCTAACTGCAGCATGTTTGCTGCACTTGTCCAGTTTGATGCTTGTAAGGATTTAACGGATGATATCTGAATTCTGTCATCAGAGGTTTTATGAAAGTTGCTCCCACAGCTGGTAATCTGTGTTGTATGATATTGTATTCCATATTCCTTGCAAGCGTGTGTAGTATTAATATCACAGGGGAACCATGGGAGACGAAGTCTTTGGATATTAAGAGACATACACTTCTGTTCAGTGCTCACAAAAATACCAGAATCTCTGCTGCAACTGCGGAATCTAGGGTGCTTGTTCCAGTGTTTCTTACGTAAACTGCTTGGACACGTCCACTGAACATGAATCTGTGTTACTTCTTTGGCATTATTCAGTTCAGAGCTTTCCATCAGCCTCTGGGCAATATCTGAATGAATGGGGATAAACACCATGGGATTTTTCACTGTGTCCTCAGTTCTATGTCTTGAAAGGTCCCCAGTCTCACCATCTGGCTTAATGTCAAGTTCCTGTACCCTTTCTTCTTTCACTGAAATTACGTCTGACAAAACTCCATCTTCAAATTCCTGTTCACTTTCTACTGTACCATCTAATGACTTGGTGTGTGGTTTCATTACATCAGAGAGACAATTAAATGAGATATGGTCAGTGTCACTGGTGTTTCCTTGTGCATTTATTGTATTAGAGTTGTATGTGGAAGAACATCTGCTAAATCCTTCAGATTCTGTGTCTGTATTTTTAGATGGACTAATCCTGACACCAGAACTGTGACTTGGTATGGTGTAACTACTGGCATCTCCCCAGTTTTCAGACGGTCCATCTCTACAGTACCCATGTACAGAATAACTATCAGAGACCTTCACTTGAACATCTGAACAATTATCTTTTGTTTCTAATTTCGTTGTGTGTTTCCCATCTGTTTTTAATGTTTCATCACCATCATCAGAGGTGAAAGAAGATTCAAACTGCACACCTTTCTTTTGAAAGATTCTTGATAATTTCTTCCTCTGTATAATTCGAGGCCTGTGCTGTGATTTGGTGTGACTGATGTCACAACATAGGGGTGCAGGTAAGACCTTATGTTCTGTTGTGTCACATGAAACCACAAACTCTTTATTTTGACAATTTGTGCTCTCCTGTCTTTTTTCACGACACAGATGATTAAGACTGTCTGTATGAGTATGGAGTGTTTTGATAAGCCTACAATGCAACATTTTCTTTGAATGTACCTTTTTTTCATTAACAATGGGATAGAGTTCAGTGGGTTTGAGGTGTGAAATAAAAGTGAAAAGTTCTTCATAATTACTGTGATCACTGTATGGTACCACATAAATTCCATGGCGAACTGTATTTCTGCAGGGAGAGTTCTCATCATCAAATCCACACATATGAAGACCAGTTGGAAGTATTGCAATATGTGGATGTTCCTTCTGTCTGTCCAACAGAAACCAGAGAAAGCTACATCAATATGTAGACTAATAATAGAGAATTAAATAAGTTTAGTAAAATTACCTGATTGAGCAAATGCATATAAAACAGAAGAAAAATAAATTTCAAACATGTATATACATTACAGTAATCATTGTGAGTACAAGAAACTGTAATATGTAATGCCAAGTCAATAAAGAAGTACACGCTGGTACCGTCTTCTACAACATAAAATTGTGTTCAGCGATTTTTTTTCACATCAACCTGTTGCTCTGATAAGGCAATCTAACTCATACTAACATGGTTATCACTGTGTACGATCATGGCAATAAATAAAATATGAGTCATATTACATTAGATGTTCAGACAAAGTCTGTTTTGCCTGCATTTTGCTGTACATTAAACACCTTGGAATGAAACTTTCAGTCTATAAACAACTGTGTAATGGATGTTAAGCTACACTTGTCAGACTGTTCATTTCTAAGTGATACTGCCTCTTCTAAGAAACAGTACAGCATTTGTACAACATAACAATTAAAGAAAAAAATTTAAGACCGGCAAGTTTCACTTGCTGATACCAAACTTCTAATTATGTTATGTTGTACTTCTGACGCAAAACATGTGAAGTTACATTTGCACCTTGTATGTTCCCTTCCAATTGAAATCGTTCTCTACACTGCTGTGAAGTGAGTTACAATTAAAAGTGCTTTTAAATCTCTGGTAAATCTTTTACAATATTAAAAGTGAACACTCTGGGAATGAGTCTAATGTGACAGTTGCTCACAAAATAACCTCCTGTGACAACAGATGACAAGATTATTCATTGTCAGTACTGCACTAAAGCAGCGGCTATATTATTCATTATAATGTTAATACATGTTTCTATTGCACACAGTGTCACAAAATGTAGTGGGTCCTTAATAAGATTCAACACATCTGATGCAGCTTACATGTCTATAGTCCAATGATAAGATCATCCATGCTGTGCACATGACAAACGAGCATGTATATATCTTGTGGCAAATGACAAGCTGCTGCAACCCATCATGAAAGCATTCACACAGTGTACTCAATCACTACATGCTACTCAAAATGACTGATTTTTTTAGTCTGTGTGTAGCAGTAGTAGAACAATCCATCACTTCCAACAATAGCAGTCATCTAGCCCACCCTGCAGTCAACACCCCTCATATTGCACCAAACACGCCCACCTTCCTGTGGGGATCATCTCCTTGTCAGCCATCCATACATGTCCTTCACACCTTACACTTCCCATCACATGCATGGGTGCTATGAGTTAATTATGTTAGGTGGAAAAGATGAGAAGTCTATGTGCACAGTGTAGTTCCATATTACTGAGATTCTCTTTAGGTTTTAAAGGGATGTGTTCTGACTCAGCAGTTGTGGTCTCATGTTTAAATTTAATAAAAATTTCTGTGGGAATAAAAATGTCTAGAGAAAAAAGTCGAAGAAGTCATCCGTGGCTTTGGTTCAAACATCAGTGATCCATAACTTTGCCAAAGTACAAGACATTAACATGGTCTGATTTTGTGGGACAAATGCCACAAATATTACAACTGGACAGCAACAAGTGAAATCTGAGAAGTTAAAAAGGGTTGTTTCCAAATGGGGTGTATACAGCCGCACTGATGAACTTCTGTTCTTCCTTCTTGGCCATACTTAAAATGATAAAAAACATGGGAGTTCACCTTGAAAGGAAGAAGTATTTATTTGTTTTCTGCTTCCAAATAAAACCAACTGAGTCATGGTGTCAGCTGTTCACACAACAGAAACTGCTGATGCATAAAGCAAGAAGGCAGTCACACAGGGGGTGAAGTCAGGTAATAACACCTAAATATGTGGGGCAGATGCTGTATCAATAAGGCAATTAAATGGCTAAAGAGATTGCTCTAATATTAATTTTTGTGTTTTCTGGTAGTGAGATTGGGGTGGGGATACCAGGTGAGATCCTGGTCCAGAATGATCATGACACAGTATCCCATACTCTTATACACAGCTACTTGCACATCACAGAGGAATTAAGAAGATTTATACAGAACAATTAAAGTGACTGGGGAGTGGGTGTCCATTGCATTCCCAAGTTTCATACAGATAGCAACCTTCAATGACAAAAGTCTTCACTTCTGTGTGCTCCAGTAGTTGCAGAATATTTCTTTTCTCTGGGTAGAGCAAAATTCTGTGCATGTACTTGGAACCTCAAGATTTAAAGTGACTATGTCTGACACATTTTCTGCCTGTTCAAAATACTGTGAAAATCTGGAAACAAATCAGTTCTAGGCTCATCAATCTTCTTACTCTATCCATGTATGACTAAATGGTAACCCCTTGGCCAGCACAGCTTTTACAATATGTGGTTGAAAATAAGTAAATATTTTGGAGGGAAAAGTTTACAAATGCTGACAATTTTAACCCTTATCCTGCTAACATGGAGAATATGGTAAGCTCCTAATAATGCCAGCAAATGGCAGATGGAATTTAATTAGGCATTTAAAGGGTTAAATGTGAAAAAAAATGTGATTGCTCACTCAACCACCATGGAACCTGGCAGCATCAGTTACCCAAGCAGTATGTAAATGTTTAAGGTCCAAATATGTACGTATTTTAAGCAATGGGTGAAGGTCCATAAGTGTCCACATTCATATAGCCCTGTTTTTGTCATAAAAAGTTTGCACAAGATTTTGCCAAAAATGCAATGATCACACCTCCTAACCCCAGCACTGGACACTGTACAAGCTTCTTATACATTTTCTGTTCTGTATCAAACACATTCTTTCTTGAAAACATCTGAATGCTGTCATTACCCATGTATCATTTTAGGACTCAGCTGATGTAGTGAATTATGTTCTTGTTTGTAAGCTACTTTCAGTACATTTTCATATAACGATTACAGAGCAAACAATGTCAAATGCTACACTTAAAAAACTGGACCTGATGATGATAAAAATTCACCACATAAATACATAACACTGTAGTGATTGTTTATTACATGTCAAATTATCCATGCACAAAGGTAGTTTATACACAAAACTGCCAGGGACCAAACGGTTAATACTGGCTCCTATATACAATGTTTTCCAACTATATGCATTTTGTATATTCCCTACGCATGCTATGTTTCCCAACTACACCAACATCCTCCATATAACCACCACAATGATGTTAGCTGAAAAGAATATTCTGAGTGTGGAATTTTTTCCATTCCGCTTATAATCTTTGAAATGTGCATATTTCATTTTTGTTACTTCATGCCAAATATATTCATGTTTGTTCTTCCCTTTGAGAGAAGCTTATCTTCAAATTTTTGTTTCTTCAAGGTATGTTGGAAATCTCTCACTATAATTAGAGATAAACAGAAAATTTATGTTTAAAAAATGGAATTCTATGTAGACATGTGCTACAGCATACACTGGTATTTGAACAACACAGCTATAAAATTTTATCTTACACAGTTTTCACTAACCTTTTCTTCATATGAGAAGTCACAGAATGGAAACTGACCACATGAATCCGAGAGCTTTCAGGATCAGTTGTGAACACATCTTCATACTGTAGTTTGTGTAAGATGGCCAGTCTATCTTCACTCACACAAATTTTTTCCTAACATGATACAATAACAATTGCATATTAACAAGTTTCTTTATTATGAACTGGTGTGGTGTCACTGTAACAGAACACTGCATATTTATGTAACTGATACATGTGTGTGTGTGTTAAATGCATTTTGTGATCACTGTAGCCAAGTGACATGGCAGACCTTAAGGATCATACAATTTGCATCAAGTTTTGTTTTAACCTTGAGAAGACAGCTTCTGAGACATATGCAAGAACACAAACCTTTCAACTCTATTCAAGTTTCAGAAGTGGCCAGAATTTGATTGGGATTTTGAATGTTCACATTGCCCACAGTCATGTAAGACTGAAAAAAATATGGAATTCTTCACATCCTTCTTCACGTTCTTCAGAATGAAGCTGTTCCTCAAGACCGAACTGTGAATCAACAGTTCTACACAGGGGTCCTAAAGAGACTGGGGGAGGATTTTGGGAGAAAATGCCCCAAGTTGGGCACTCAGACTGGCTTCTGCATCACGACAATCTCATGCTCAAAGGCAGTAGGCTTATGTACAGTACCAGTGGCTCAGATGTACATTTGTCTGTCTACCTAACATCATTAAACCCATATACAGTGCTGTCTCACTTGTTCATGGTTCTGTTGTGTTCCAGCTGATGGACTCACTATGTTAGGTACAAAATTCAGTTGCAGTGTACATATCTGTGTGCACACATGTCTTTCAGGCATTACTGTACTACCTCTGCAGCAAAGAAGAGATTACTATGTGAATGGCACATTAGTTTTATAGATTTTTCTTTTTTCTATGTCTTAAATCAGAGGGAAGTTTTGATTTCTTTCCAGTGTAACTTAATTCTGTGCATTCTGTTACTATTCTACTTCTGTGTTATTGCATATGTTGATAATTTAATACAGTGTTATATACACAGTAGGCACTAATACCATGTGCATATTATACTAAAGATAAAGCAGTCCTGTTACAGGCCTGAAGTGGCCCAGAGGGTCCCACGAAGTTAAGGTTCCCAAACTGCATGACAACGGCACAGGATGGTCGTAAGGTTGTCAGCTTTATGCATCGGCCGCCTTTACCCCCAGGAAATGCTCCTGGTACTCTTTTCTGTTAGAGGCTGAGTTGACACATATCGTACTATACAGGGTGTTTCACGACTTGTGGACATTACTGCAGGAGGTGATTTCCTAGGTCTTTGTGATCAAAAAAGTTCATATAAACATGTGTTCGATTTGGGATGGTTACGGAGTTATGACCGCTTGAAACTTACAATAGAAGGTAACGATTATTGACAATAAACGGAACAAAATAATAAACCAACATAATACATGATACATTTAAAGTATAAATATAAAGTTAACTTTGTGAAATTACCTTTAATTTGAACTGATCTGTGCTTAAAGCTGGTTTTCGAAAATGCCACCGCCAACCACAACACTGGCTGCCGCTCGGTTGTGAACTGCGCGCGTTGCTCGTTTAGTTTCCGCTGGCTGTTTCTGATGTGGTCAGCGGTATCCAAAATTTGACTAAGCAATTCATCTCGCGTTACCACCTTCACACTGTAAAACAGTTCTTTCATCCATCCCCATACACAATAATCCAGTAGGCTTAAGTCTGGAGACCTGGCTGGCCAATTGTGTGGACCACCACGTCCGATCCATCACCCAGGGAAACGATAGTTCAGGAAATTTCTAACTTCATGTGAAGAATGCGGAGGAAATCCATCATGTTGGAAATACGTACGACCTTGTTTATTTAAAGGCACATCCTCCAAAAGTCTGAGCAATTCCTCCTGCAGAAATCTGAAGCACGTCTCTCTTGTAAGACGACCTTCCAAGATGAAAGGACCAATCAGCTGATCATCCAGAACTGCACACCACACATTGACAGTAAAGCATTGTTGAAAGTTGCTTTCCACAGTGGCGTGGGGATTCTCATCTGCCCACACATGAGAATTGTGTGTATTATTGACACTGTCATGATTGAATTGCGATTCGTCAGTAAACAGGCTGTAACGATGCAACTTGTGAATGCCACTGAGCCACTTGCAAAATTCCAGCCTCTCAGCAAAATCGCCAGGTCCGAGATGTTGCACTCACTGCACGTGGTATGGATACATGCCCTCTGCATGCAATGTTCTCCACACTCTCGTGTGGGGAACATGAAGATGTCTCGCAATTCTTCGCATACTCGCACGTGGACTGCTCTGTACCATCTGAACAATGCCTTCTTCT
>Ga0209755_10006909_pt1 | contig 12424 bp, 16 predicted proteins | sample TergutCo191P1_FD_187301 | JGI IMG/M metagenome (GOLD analysis project Ga0209755, IMG submission 187301) | Cornitermes sp. P1 segment gut microbial communities from Petit-Saut dam, French Guiana - Co191P1 (SPAdes) (version 2) | ecosystem: Host-associated > Arthropoda: Insects > Digestive system... | reverse complement strand
TATCTGAGCACATGCCTGCCGATAATCAATTTCCGATAACAGTGCATGATATTGTCAGGATGGGACTGCTGCAGCCGTTTAAGGGATATACAAAAAAAACTGACTCTGTAGAAGAAGCGCTGGAAAAAACAGGTATTACCGATATTGCTTCGAGGACATACCGCTCTCTTTCCGGCGGGCAGAAACGCAGAGCGCTTGTTGCACGCGCGTTAGCTGCAAGGCCTGATTTGATTGTGCTTGACGAACCTACCGCTAACATGGATATCGAAAGCGAAAAGCGGCTTTATGAAACTCTCGGCGCTTACAAAGGAAAAATGACAATCTTAATCGTCACCCACGATACGGAATTTGTCACTTCTCTTACAGACAGGGTATTGTGCCTGGGAGACAGCTATAAAATTGTACAGCACCGCACAGAAGAAAATACCGCCGCCCGCCACAGCGGCGCAGGTCATGAAGTCCGCGTATTGCACGGAGAAAATATCACATGCTGTTAAAAATAATTTTTGGGTTTTTTTATGGTTAGTTTTTTTGAAGCTTTATTAAATTTAAACTTTCCATTTTTGCGTAACGCGCTTTTGGCGGGTGTATTATCATCTGTTCTTTTTGGGATACTCGGCTCCGTTGTTACAGTGCGGCGCATCGGAAGTCTTGCGGGTGCGGTTTCTCACGCAGTACTCGGCGGTATCGGCATGGCGCTTTATCTTTCCGCTACAATCATTCCCGGGTTTCCGCCGATCGCGGGCGCTTTAATTTTTGCGGTACTGTCCGCGTTTATTATCGGTTTTGTATCGCTTAAAGCGAAACAAAGAGAAGACACAGTGATAAACGCGATTTGGGTAATCGGAATGAGTCTGGGACTTTTATTCATGGCGAAAACTCCGGGATACGCCGATCCTTCGGCATGGCTCTTTGGAAATATTCTTTTAATTTCTAATATCGATTTAATTTTGCTCGCCGCGCTCGACATCATCGTCATACTGCTTGCGCGGCGTTTTTACGCTCAGGTAGAAGCTTCGTCATTTGACGCGGAATTCGCGCGAACAAGAGGCGTTCCTGTCGATTTAATTTTTCTGCTTCTTTTGGGCTTGACCGCCGTCGCCATTGTTCTGCTTCAGACTTTTGTCGGCATCGTAATGGTAATCGCCATGCTCACTCTTCCTTCAGGCTGCGCCGGAGTTTTTTCTAAAAGCCTCGGCAATATGATGATATCAAGTTGTTTATTCGCCGCGCTCTTTTCTGTCAGCGGTTTAATGTCCGGCTGGATATTTGATCTTCCCGTCGGCGCAATGACCGTAATTATCGCAGGTATTGTGTTCCTGGGATTTTCTGTTGTCAGAGCGCACAAAAAATAATTTTAACTTTTTTCATTTTCGGTCATGCGTTTTGGCGCTATAGATCCCATATATACACGGAGGTTATTATGAAGTATCTATTATTTTCTTTGTTCGCTTTGTTAATTATCTTCTCCGGGTGCGCTGTTTTTAGCAGAGCCGCGGCGGAGCAGGGTGAGTTATTCAGCGGAAGCGCTCAAGGCTACAGGGGACAGATTGCTGTGCAGGTACGGATGAACGGCAGTCAGATTGCCGGCATTGTCATTACCGATTCTGATGAAGATCGTTTTGTCGGAGGAGCGGCGATCGAGGAGCTTATCGATTTGGTTATAATGTATAACACCGCAGACCTTGACGCGATTTCCGGCGCGACAGAATCAAGCAGGGGGTTTCTTGAAGCTGTACAGAATGCTATAATTGGAAGATGAGTGACTGCTTGTTTTGTAAGATAATCGCAGGTGTTATCCCAAGTAAGAAGCTTTACGAAGATGATGAAATGCTCGCCTTTTCGGATATCAGTCCAAAGGCACCCGTGCATTTTCTTGTCATCCCCAAGAAACATATAAAAAGTTTGATGGATGCGCAGCCTGATGATACAGCGCTAATCGGCAAATTGTTTTTTAAGGCGCAGGAAATCGCGAAAGAGCAGGGGTGCGAAGAAAAAGGCGGGTGTTTTATAGTTAACGCGAAGACAGACGGCGGGCAGACAGTTGATCATCTTCATATTCATTTTTTGGGCGGCAGAGCATTGGGCTGGCCTCCCGGATGACTGGGAAGAATAAAAACCATTTTTTTAGCTAATTTGAAAAAATAGGAGCAAGAAATTTTTGGCTATCGAAAAACATATTAACTTTTTTGAAATGCAAAAAGCCTGCGAAAAGCCCGGCTGTCCGCTCTGCAGAATTGTAAGCGATCGCGCTCATCGTTATATCGATAACACTTTGTTTGAGCATATCACTAACAGAGGTTTTCGCGCGCTCTTTCGCGCTGCCGGCGGTTTTTGTTCGTTTCATTCGCGCGGGCTTGTTTCGTTCCGCGACGGCCTTGCGGTCGCGATTTTAAGCAAAGATATTCTTGAGGACAGAATTAAATGTTTCGATAAAAAGCAGCAATGGAAACCCAAAGGAAGATGCCCTGTCTGCATCGAACGCGAAAAGATCGAACAGGAATATCTGGATTTTTTAAGCAACTCAGGCGGCAACACAAGCGAAGAGCAGGAACTGCGGATTCTTTTTACAAGGGGTGACGGTTTATGCGCTCCTCATTATGCGGGACTGCTTTTCACGCTGAAGGGAGCAAAGCGAAATGTGCCGCCGTGGATAAAAAATTTTCAGGAAAAAAAATTCTCGGAGCTTTACAAAAGACTGGAAGTTTTCACGGAACTTTCCGCTTACGGCAGGCAAAAAGAATTCGCTCAGCTCAGCGAAAAAGATCAATTGGTATGGAAAGAAGCCGCCGCCTGCCTGACTGAAAATATCGAATAATTACTGTCTGTTCAATCTTTCAATCGCGGGGATTAATGCTCTTATGCGTACAACTCTGCCGCCGCCGTTTAATCTGTATCGGTATCTTTCTCCGTCGTCAGCGAAAGGGATGTCTTCGCCTGTGAACGCGCCGAATCGTTTTTTTGTCCAGTGCAGCGAAGGGTCTTTTAATGAAACGGATTGATTTGACGGATCAAAATAAATAAAAGCTTCGTGTACGCCGCGCTCATTGATCGGCGCGACATTGTTGCATTGCAGATAACGGATAACTCCCTTTGTTCTGTCAATCGATTGTATAATCGCCGAATGAACGATTGCGCCGTCGATGTCCCGGAAAAGCATTACGTCAGCCGGGCGCAGGCTGCGTATATCATCGTTAACGGCGATTATATGATTGCTTCTCGAATTAAAAAAAGAAGTGCCGGCATAACGCGACGGGTCTGCGTTGCGCGGAGTTCCAAGAACAGTTCTTAACTCTTCGCCAAGATTAACTCCTCCGGCTCTGCCGATGTGCGAAAGTATGTTCCACACAAAACCCGAACAATCTATTCCCGTATAACCGATGCAGTAAAGATAATTGTATACATCGCTTTCTAGTGCGCCTTTCCCGGAAGTGAGCGCATAAGGTCTGTGAGGCAATCCCTTGTATGCGCCGGATTTAATCTGCGCTATCAAAAAAAGATCTGTCTGCACGCTCCACTTGCGCTCGGGGATATCAAAAATAATCACTTTTTCGCGTCCCGAAGAAAGCGCTTTAATATATTCGCTAAAATCTTTCGAATTTAATATTTCCTCGATGACAGGCCAAATCATCTGCGGGCTCGCTTTGCCGTCGCCGAAATAAAAAATATTGTTTCTAATCATGACATCGCGGTCGTTATTCATCGCAAACGGAATACGGATATTCATTACTTTTCCGTCAATTATTTTTGTTCTAAAAAACTGCCTGTATGCTTCTTCGATAACTTTTTCTATTCCGTTCCCCCAAAGCCGCGAAGGATCGGAAAATGAAATCAAATAATTTTCTTCCTGCGCGGGGAGCTGCGCTGCACTTTGCGCTGAGGCAATATCCGCGATAAAAAAATATAAGATTATTACCAGAAGCCACACTAACCATAAGAACTTACTATTCAAATTTATCCGTGACGATTCGCTCCGGTTCGCGTTTAAGTTATTCTTTTTATTTAATTCGTGATAAAACTCTTCCCTGTCTTTTTTGTCCGCGAAATTCCGTATTATACGTCTAAATCCGAGTTCCATTCTAATAGAGTTTTATGTTTTCACTCTCGATATCTTTAAAGTAACGGACTGTGCCGGCTTTTAATTCTTCTGTCGCGTCGTCGTCGCAGACAATGATTGCTTTGGGATGCATCTGCAGACAGGAAAGAGTCCACATGTGATTGACTCCTTCTTCCACGCAGGCGCGAAGCGCGCGCGCTTTGCCGCGTCCGCTCACGATGATTACAACTTCGCGGGAGTCCATTACGGTTCCTACTCCTACCGTCAGTGCCGTTCTGGGCACTTTATTCGGATCATTGTCAAAGAACCGCGCGTTTGCAATAATTGTTTCTTGTGTCAGCGTTTTAATTCTTGTCCGCGAAACGAGAGAAGAGCCCGGTTCGTTAAACGCAATATGACCGTCGCTGCCCATGCCGCCGAGGAATAATTCTATGCCTCCTTCGGCTGTGATTGCTTCTTCGTAAAGCCTGCATTCTTTTTCGGGATTTTCCGCCATTCCGTTCAGAATATGTATGTTATTGCGGTCTATATCGATATGGTTAAAAAGATTATCCATCATGAAATAACGGTAACTCTGCGGATGATCGGCTTTAAGCCCGATATATTCATCCATGTTGAATGTGCGCACATTTTTAAACGAGAGTTTTTTGCTCTCGTGCATTTTTATAAATTCTTTGTAAATAACAAGAGGGCTTGATCCTGTGGGAAGTCCGAGTACAAAAGGTTTTTCTTTCTGATAAGAATTGATCCTTTCCGCGATATAGCCGGCAGCCCATCTGCTTGCCTTTTCATGATTTTGATGAATAACTAATCTCATTTTTGTTCTCCGTATATTATTTTTCCGCCTATCATAACAAGGCGTATTTTATATTCATTATTAAACACAGTAATATCGGCAAAGCGCCCGGGAATTATCGCTCCTTGATTATTGTACTTCATTATTTGAGCGGGATTTGTTGACGCCGTTTTAACCGCGTCTTCAAGACTGAACCCGGCTGTGACAAGATTTTTAATTCCGCGAATCATTGTCAAACTGGAACCGGCGATTACATCATCGGCTTTTCTGTAAAAAATTCCGCCGTTAAAATATACTTCTTCGTTGTTTGCGATAAACGGACCTTCTTTTTGTTCTGTCGGCTTTAAACCGTCAGTGACCAGCACGATATTATCGATTGTTTTATTGCGTAAAAGCAGTTTAAAAAGATCGGGATGCACATGAAAACCGTCGGCGATTATTTCGCATGACATTTCCGGATGGATTAAAATCGCACCGACCGCGTTAGGGTTACGGTGATCCAGTCTTCGCATCGCATTAAACATATGCGTCGAGTGAAGTATTCCAACCTGCATCCCTTCTTTCATGTTTTCGTAGTCGGCGTTTGTATGTCCCGCCTGCAGAATTATTCCTTTTTTTATACAGAACAGCGCAAGCTCTCTCATGTTTTTTAATTCCGGCGCTACAGTCATATTTACAATTTTACCGGAGGATGCTTCCCATAATTTTTCCATTAGATTGATATCGACAGGCTGGACAGTTTCCGGCTTTTGTACGCCGAGGCGGTGCGGTGAGATAAACGGACCTTCCAGATGAAGCCCCATGATACGCGCGCCTTCTTCCCTGCCGATTGCCGATGAAATATTTTTGATAACCTGCAGCATGCGTTCGGGCTCGCTCGGATATAAAGTGGGATTAAAAGCGGTTACTCCCCAACCGGCAAGCAGCTTGGACATTTCCAGAATTGCATCCGCGTTTTCATCTTCGGTTCCGTAACCGCCTACGCCGTGAATATGCGTATCAACAAAACCGGGCGCGATTAACGCACCCTCGACATTTATGAGATTTACCGAACTGTCAAAATTTCTTTTTTCGAATCGCTTTTGCGAGAACACATCGGACACAAGTCCGTCTTCGATTAACACCGCGCAGTTTTCCATCGCGGCAAATCCGGTTAGAACTGTTCCGTTATATAGACAAACAGAGGTCATTAATAATTAAAATTTTCCTGCCGGGAAAAATTTACCGCTTAAGTACGGAAACTACTCTTTCCAGAACTTTCTTTCTGTCAAGCGGTTTTACGATGTAGCTCTTGGCTCCCATTAAGAGACATTTTTTGACAACATCTTCTTTACCCAGGGCGCTTACCATAATAATATTGGCGTTTTTATCATGTTCGAGAATTTTCTCAAGTGCCGAAACGCCGTCCATAACCGGCATGGTTATATCCAGGGTAACCAGATCGATAGTCCCATTTCCAGCCTTGTACTTTTCAACCCCTTGAGCCCCATCTGCAGCTGTATCCGCTACTTCAAAACCTTCCGAAGTAAAAATCTGCCCAAGCTGTTTAGCTATGAACATCGAGTCGTCGACGACCAGAACACGGTATGGTACTCCCTCCGGTTTTATTCCTTCAGCGGTTTTTTCATTGATATTAGGCATATCAGTCTTTGCTATCATCCTGTACGCTCCTCTTCTTTTCAATATATGATATATTCTAAAAATAGTCAATAGTCTGGCAACATCAAAATCTTAATAATTGATATTAGATTTACGCTTTTGCCGACACTACAATTATAGTATAAAATGAGGAAAATGGCAAATAGTGACTGTCACCTTGTATTGGCTCCGATGGCGGAAATCAGCCATAGAGCGCTGCGGGAATTAATCGAAGGTTTTGGAGGCTGCGGCTGTTATTTCTCCGAAATGATCAGCGCTCCAGCCTTGATTGCAGGCGGTACCTTCGAAAAATGGTATACAGACGCGGCTCCATGCCCTGAAAAACTTGTTTATCAGCTTGTCGGCTCGGAAACGGAGAGCATAGTAAAAGCCGCTTCAATTTTGGATAAAATGGATTGCGCCGGTATTGATATAAACATGGGCTGCAGCGCTCCTTTAATCCGTAAATCAGGAGCCGGAGCAGCATGGATGGCTTCGATTGATAAAGCAGGGGAACTTATCTTAGCGATAAGACCGCAGGTAAAGCGGCGGTTAAGCGTTAAATTACGCATCGGCTTTAATGACGATTTTGATTACCTTGCGCGTTTTTGCAAGCGTCTGGAAAATGAAGGGGTAGAGATGATAACATTGCACCCCCGGCTTGTAACGGAAAAGTTTAAACGCCTTGCCCGCTGGGAATATATAAAAAAACTTCGAAATGAATTAAAAATTCCTGTTACCGGAAACGGAGATATTTCATGCGCCGAAGATATTATTCGGCGTGCGGATTTTTGCGACGCAGTTATGATAGGCCGCGCCGCTGTTAAAATGCCGTGGATTTTCGCTGAAGCAAAAGAGAAGGAATTTACCGCAGACCAAGCGAACCGGCAGGAACGGAATATCGAGGAAATCGGATTAAAGTTCATTGATCTGCTTTTTAAATATCAGCCTGCGGAATTTCATGTTTCCAGGGCTAAGCGGTTTTTTGGTTTTTTTTGCGATAATTTAAAATGGGGTACTTATCTTAAAAATCAGATAAACCGCGAAGATTCGCTTGCGGGAATAAATAAAGAATGGAAAAAATTTTTCAATGATAATCCGCTTGACATTTTTTAGTATTTTTGGTAGTTTGAAGTCCCGTTACTAATATAGAAAGGTGATTGATATGAAGACAATATTTGCAAAACCAGCGTTGGTTAAACGAAAATGGTATGTGATTGACGCTGAGGGAAAAATCCTGGGCAGAGTGGCAGCGAAGGTTGCTTCCATAGTCCGTGGAAAAAATAAAGCTATTTTTGTTCCCCATCAGGAAATCGGGGATTTTGTTGTAGTAATAAATGCGGATAAAATCGCGGTTACCGGCAGAAAAGCTCAGCAGAAAATGTATTATAAACATTCAGGTTACGTCGGCGGCTTAAAAGCCAATAATTACGAAAAAGTGATCGAAAGACATCCGACTATGCCGCTGGAAAACGCCATTAAAGGGATGCTTCCCAAAGGTCCGCTTGGCAGAAAAATGGCAAAGAACGCCAAAATTTATGCGGGAACAGAGCATCCGCATGGCAGCCAAAAACCGGTGCCGATTGAGGCATAAAACAGAGGTTAATATGATTAAAAATCTTGGATTAGGTACAGGAAGAAGAAAGACTTCGGTCGCAAGGGTTTATATCCGGGATGGAAGCGGCAAAATTATCATTAACGACAAGGAATTGTCTGTATATTTCCCGCAGGGTGAACATGTCCAAATGGTGCGCCAGCCTTTAATGGTGACAGCCAGCGAAAACAAGTTTGATATTTTAATCAATGTTTACGGCGGAGGCTGTAACGGTCAAGCAAGCGCCTGCCGCCACGGACTTGCAAGAGCGCTCTGTCAGGTAGATCAAGCCAATTACGCCAGCTTACGCGCCAACGGTTACCTTACCCGCGACCCGCGCATGGTCGAACGTAAAAAATACGGCCGCCCCGGCGCCCGCAGACGTTTCCAATTCTCCAAACGTTAATTTTTGGAAGAAAGCGATTATCATCCGGCGGAGAAAGCAGCGCTCAGGCTGATTGCACGGGCTGAACAGTGCAGCGCAGGGCTTTCGCGCAAGCTTGAAAAACGCAGGTTCGATTCTTCTGCTGTAAACGAAGTTATCGCAAAACTCACGGAATTAAAACTTCTTGATGATGATCGCTTTGCGCGTCTGTGGCTTGAGTCGCGCCTTCGTTTAACACGCAGTCCCCGTCAGCTAATTTCTTCGCTTTGCGCAAAAGGCATTGACCGCGAAGCGGCGGAAGCAGCTTTAAAAATTGCGCTTGACGAAGATACGGAACTTAAATTAATCGAACGTTATATTAAAAAGAACGCGAAGAAAATAAACAAGAGCGGTGACGTTACGCGCAATATAAAATTCATGTTAAAAAACGAAGGTTTCACATACCGGGTGATCGATCGTTATCTGGAAGAGGATATTTAACTGCCTACAAAAATAAATCCATGATAAAAGCGATTACCTGACCTACAGGAAGTATCGTAATATTAAATTGTCTTTGAATAATTAAAATAATAAATAAAACAGGCAATCCGATTTTTCTGATTTTTTCTTCCAGATCATAACTTAGATTAAGACCGGAAAAAACAATGTGGCTGCCGTCAAGAGGCGGAATAGGAAGCAGATTAAAAATGAAAAGCCCGAAGTTGATGCTCGCCGCGATATATAACACAATATAAAGGTGCCGGTCAAAAATGCTCGGATTATAGATTTCGCCCGATAAAAAATCTATATGCATCGGTCTTACGGCAAGGCATAACAAAATCCCAAGCAGCAGGTTCGATAAGGGACCGGCAGCAGCGATAATCGCTTTGTCGCGGCGGACATTTTTTAAATTTTCGGGTTTGAATTGAACGGGTTTAGCCCAGCCGAATCCTGCGAAAATAATGAATAAAAATCCGATTATATCAATATGTTTGAACGGGTTTAACGTGAGCCTTCCTTGATCGCGGGCTGTGGTGTCGCCTAATTTAAAAGAAGCGTACGCGTGCGCAAACTCGTGGACTGTTAAGCCGATTAATATGCCGGGAATAAAATAAAGAATTCTTTGCCAATCCATAAAATTCCTAGTTCTCCGATAACAAACGTTTTTTAAAATATTTTATTACGCAGATAATTCCTGTAATTATCGAAGCGGGGAAAATTATAAAAGTAAAAATAAAAATAATAAAATAATTCATCGCGCTGCCGATTAATCCGGCGCCTTCATTTATCAGAGCGATAAGATAATTGATATTGCCGGAAAATAAAATATTTTCGATTAATGCCGAGAGATAAAAAGAAACAGGAAGAATAAAAATTATTATCAAGCTGAAAAAAATTGTTTTAAATATCAGCTTTGGAGTAATTCTTTTATCCCTGTTTATAATCATTAATACAACAGAAATTATTATAAAAATCGGCGTGATAACAAAAAGAAGAATTCGGCTCGCGGTAAAAAGAAGATATTTTTCGAACGCAATCACACCGGATGCAAACAAAAGAGCGCCGGACATTTTATGTAACGGACTGTCAGACGAATGAGACGCGCCTGCGCTGTCCAATACTTCCCGTATGCCGGAAATTTCGATTGATTTATCCGTTAGTTTTTTTTGTAATCCTTTATCGGAATCAATATCCGGGAAAAAGAATGACGCGACCGCGCCTTTTTTTCGGACAGGAGCCGGAGCGTCAGTATCATCAGCTTGATCTTCAGGGACTATTTGAGCTGCTTCTTCGATGATTGTTTCCGCTTCTTCGACAATCGCTTTTTCGGCTGTCTCGGTTATATTTCCGGTTCCGGAAGAAAATCGCGCTCCAAGAGTATACGCGCCAATAAAAAACGAAAGCGCGGCAGCAAGAATCAATATAATTATGTATGGTATGATTTTACTCATAATATCTTAAATTATAGTACAAAACAGGCGCTTAATTCCATATTTATACCGATTAATTAAGTATGATAATCGGACTTACAGGGACATATTGCGCCGGGAAGAACCATGTCGCTTCATTGCTTGAGGCGCAGGGGTTTTCTGTGCTTGATGTTGATAAACTCGGATATATCGCTCTCGAATCGGAGAAGACAAAAATTTTTTCGCAATTCGGCGCCGACCTGGAAAAAACAGACGGCTCGGTTGACAGACGTCTGCTGGGAAAACGTGTTTTCGGAAATCCCGAAAAACTTGCTGCTCTTGAAGCGATTGTTCACCCTGCGGCTAACCGCCTGACAGATGAATGGATAGCAGTTTGCAAAAACCACTGCGTGATAAACGCCGCGCTTTTGCATCGATCGTCGGTATTTAACAGGTTGGATCGTATAATAATTGTAAAAGCTCCGTTTTTTACGCGTTTTTTCAGAGCATTACGGCGCGATAAGCTCTCTTTGTCCGAGGTTTTCAGACGTTTCGGGAGCCAAAAGAACTTCGGCACTCAATATTTATCAATAAAAGCCGAAATTTATAGAATAGAGAACTCAGGTTTAAATGACAAACAGCTAAAGCGCCGGATAAATGAGTTTATTGAGGGGATGAATTAAATGGAAAAAGAAATGAAAAAATTGCTGCTGGTTGCAGTATCGGTCGGTGTTTTTTTACTGGTAACAATCGCTGTAGCTTTAATTGTGCTGACGCCAAAAACACAGGCGAATGAATCTTCTTCATCAGTTCCCTATTCTCAAGGCAGAATCCTTCCTGCTCCCGAGGCAATCGAAACTGCGCCGGAACAGCCTGTTATCGGCACAGCGGAAAGAGAGCCTGTAATTGAACCGGCTGCGGTAATCGCCGCGGTTGACTCCAATAACGGAAACAACATTACAATTCATGTTGTCGAGCCGGCTGCGGTTCCGGCAAATCAAACAGTAACAACAACAGCTTCATCGTCTTCTTCAGTGACAGCGGAATCTACAACGCCGGTACAAACTACAAGGCGATCAACATCCGCCGCTGCGAGAACTTCATCTTCAACTACAACTACAACTTCATCTACATCCCGAACTGCGGCAGCTTCAACCGCCTCAAGGACAACAACGGCGAGAACAATTAATGATTACTGGATTCAAATCGGAGCCTACCGCGCCATGATCAGAGCCGAAGACGCGAGGGAACTTCTTGCATCCAAAGGTTTAGTATCGATAATTGAAAACCGCGAAATTAACGGTCAAAATTTATATCGTGTCCGCCTTGGTCCGTACACTTCCGAAAGAGAAGCCAACCACTGGCTTGCCATTGTAAAAAACATCAACGGTTTCGGAGAGAGCCAAATACGGCAGACAGTGAGAACACAGTAACCAAGCTACATGACGGTGTCCGAAAAGTATGAAATACTTATTCGGACACCTTCCTATTAATTATTTTTCGTACTATTTCGCAGAAATAGGAGAAAAATTAAGAGCTGGAAGAGAAGTAACCAACTTCTCGGACAGCACCATATTGACCTGCTTCAATAATATCTATTATCATCTAAAAGACTGGACTAAAGCTTTTGTTTTCTATATAATCGTGTAACACAGCCCTTAAAAAGCTGTTATGATGGAGCGGTGTCCGAGCGGTTGAAGGAGGCGGTCTTGAAAACCGTTGAGCCGAAAGGTTCCGGGGGTTCGAATCCCCCCTGCTCCGTGTAAAAAAACGCCGGGCGTTTTTTTACTTGGAAGTTTTGCACGGCAAAACTTCGAGATTGTGTTGAATTGGATTAGATGTGATGATGATGATCTGACATTCTTTGGAGCGGTGCGAGAGCGGCTGAATCGGGCTCCCTGCTAAGGAGTTGTGCCTCGAAAGGGTACCGGGGGTTCGAATCCCCCCTGCTCCGTGTAAAAAAACACCTGGCGTTTTTTTACTTGGAAGTTTTGCGCGGCAAAACTTTAAGATTTTTTTGTTGGCGGGATTTGAAAATAATATCTTCGAATCCGTCTCATAAAAT
>Ga0209755_10006908_pt1 | contig 12425 bp, 12 predicted proteins | sample TergutCo191P1_FD_187301 | JGI IMG/M metagenome (GOLD analysis project Ga0209755, IMG submission 187301) | Cornitermes sp. P1 segment gut microbial communities from Petit-Saut dam, French Guiana - Co191P1 (SPAdes) (version 2) | ecosystem: Host-associated > Arthropoda: Insects > Digestive system... | reverse complement strand
TTGGTCAAACTGTGTTTTTATTGCACTGTGTTCTTGCCTGACCAAGGTCAGATATGGCAGCTTGGACAAAATAACCTTGTCTGACTGTCTACAGACATGGGAGTGAATGTGTTAAGGAGAGAAGGGTACATGGTGACACTGAAACACTGTATTAGAGTTCAAAAAAATTTTATTGTTAAAAGGTGAATATACTCATATTGTTCTTTGAATAATCCTTTGGCCCTGGAGCTGGATATTTACAGTTTAGCATAACATTTATATACAATGTGAATATTTTATGAACCAAGAAGGGTAACATTAGGAAATACAAGACATTTTGTGGAGGAATAAACGAAGATGGTGAGAGAAAGTCTAAAAAAAAATAATTAAATATATTTGTTGACTGAATATATAAAAAGAGTACTGTGGGGAGGAGCGGTACGTCTGTCCTATGTATAGGACGCATGGTGCCTAAAGGTTAAGGCAGCATTAGTTACTAAAAATGTTATTAAATTAATAAAACTTTATCATGGTTTTTGCAAAACATTTTGTACTACTTTTAAAGCATTGTAGATTTGCAGTGTACAAGAGTAAGCTGCAAGTGACACTTATTTTATTAAACATTACAAGCAAAAACACTTTAATGTATCATGTTCAAGATGAATACCTGTTGCTGTTCTTTTTACAGGAAAATGTAGGTGATGCTGAATTGAAACAACAGAAGTCAGAAACGGAGTCTAGTGAGGAACAAGAGAACACAGATGATACTGTTAAGGAGAGTAGCTGTCATTTGCTGGAAGAAGCGGAGCTGCGTGATGCTCTGAAACACATTATGAGGCAAGGCTCTTTGCTTTCCACCACAGACATTAGGAAGAGGTGTCATTGTGCAGGAAAAATGTCTTACATTCTGAATAGTGTACATGCTTTGGTTTAGTTAACACTGTGTTTGAACTGGGAGCTGTAGTTTTTAGCTGAAAGGCATGCCTGTTGATCAGGCATTTAATTGCTCCACATTTATAGGTGTTGTTTTCAGTCCACCCTCTACACCAACCAGAAGAAGAGGCTCGGCTAATTGAAGTGAAATTTTTAGTTTGTGATACAGGTTGGTTATTTTGTTTTGGCTTTATTTTTGCCCCAGTCTTTGCTACAACCTCTGTAAAATTTTCAACAAAACACGGTTATAGCAAACAAACCAACAGAAATTACTGAAACAACCTCTAGTATATTGGTGCTTTCCACAAGCAAGTTTTGTTTCTTTGATTTAATTGGCATAGTCACTCTTCTCAACTTCTAGCAGTGTAGCTTGTTTACTGTTTATGTGTAAGAGTTCCATGGAATATTTATCTCAGTAATAATACTTCAAAGTGTACACCTTCATGTTTTATAAGTTAAAGTGTATATCTTAATGTGTTGTAAGTTGTGACATGTTGCACTTTCTCTAGTCAATGTGACTACACATTGGATCCTTGGAATGGATGCACACACACACCTAATGAGACATTGCTTGTGACACTAGTTATCAGCCTGGTGGAGAAAGTGGGTGGAGGAACAATGTGTTATGTGTGAAATTAGTCGAGTTTCAAGTTATTCTTATACTAGTGATCAGAGGCACTGGAATTGGTCTTTGCTTGTAAAATGGTGTTTTCGTGATGTGAGTGCAGTCCTAGTGGTCTTTCATATTTCTGTCCAGACACATTTTGGTGAAAACTGAAGAAGTATGTAAGGAACACAATCGTAAAGTAAAATAAGCACTTCATGGACTCAGTCCAATGTGATGTGAACTGTAGAAAACAATGCAAGATAATTTATCGCAGTTTCTGTAGTATATGGTAAGAAGTTAATTGTTGTGTGCTGTTGTGTTTTAATGTATTTTGTGTGAAATATACATAAAATAGTAACTTAATTTGGCAGCAATCATTTTCTTCCAACAAGTGACTTTAATGTTGTGTATTAGGTTCATGGTAAGCAAGAGTGTTCAGCAATGCAAGTTGCGTTCCCTTGTAAATCTGAGTGAGCTAGAACGTGTGGAGACAGTGCTGCATGCCATGTATGTACGAGCCAAGGCAGAGGAAGGTTTCCACATACAAGAAACAGAAACCAAAATACGAAGCTTAACAAATATCCGCGATGTGAATGCCAGTCTGCAGGATAATATGCAGGTAAGGTATCAGATTTTGCAGTCTTTGTGTTTTTGGATTCATATCACAGTAAAAATTTTGTTTTCTGCAATCCATTTTGATTTAAAAATGATCGTCATTTTTTCGGATTTTCCCATGTATGTACTTGAACACATTCTCTGAGTGCTGTTAATTGTAATATTTTTAAAATTCTTTATACAAGGTAAGGTTTACTATTTCATAATAAAACTTATAATGGACATAGAATGTAATGTTTTGCAGTTTGTATTATTACCTCATTTGTAGGTTATTTCTGATTCTCTGAATCCCGTGTTTCATTACTGGCTTATACAAATTCCTCAAAATTTTTCTCTCCCAAATTATGATACTGAAGAGGCCTCATTTTGAGAATATGCTTGTTCTTTGTTGCAGGAATCTTCAACAGGACCACGTTCACCACATAATTGCACAAGTACACCAACCCCTCATGCTCCATCTCCCTCGTCACTTTCTCGCCTTGTCCGTCGCATCTCACCGCTAGTTCCACCTTCATCCTTACCTTTAGCAGCAGCAGCCCTTTGCAGCTTCTCTGAGTTTTCTTCACCACAATTATCTTCACCATCACTGTCCAACAAGCCAACACCTCAGTCAGCCCCACTTTTGAGAGTTCATCGCATACGCACTCCTTCACCCCCACCACCACCCATTGCTGCTCCTCTTATGGAAATGGGGTTCTCCCTTAAGCATGTTCAGAAAGCAATCAGTGTTACAGGTTAGCATTAAAGATAGAGGTATACAAATATTAACATCATAAAGGTACTGGCAGATATCTGAGTTGTCTGTTGAATGAGCCTAAATAATAATGTTAAAAGAAAAGTGTTTGTGCACTTGGAAATTGCTCAACTCAGGCTGAATGCAGCGTCACAAAATGTAATATTACTTGCCATTACAAAAATAAAGGGATGGAACCGAGTTTGATTTATACTAATAAGTTTTGAACCGCAACTTCACCATTCCCATGTTTGGAATTAAGAATGGTGTTGTTATTAGATTTTGATAACATTGTAATGAAATGCAAATTTAAAATTGTATTCTTAGCCGTTTATTTTTAAAGTTTATTACTTTATTTGATTTAATAGTGACTTAGACAAATATTAAAAATCCATATTTACTGAATTATTTGTATATGTTTGGACAATTTATATGAAGACCTACACATGTTTCTGTATATTTGAGTGTGACTTGCCAGTGTGTGTCAGAGTGAGAAATGTTGCAATCAAAAGTTGTAGAGGAAAATGAGACACACATGTTATGACTTGTAGAGTTTTTCTGTCAGTCTTCTGGTTTTTTGGATACTGTACGTGTGTCATATTTTGAAAACTGTTGGTCTGATCTTGATCTTACTGTTTATTGAAGGTCCTTGCTCCTCCATCCCACTTGTTTTATTCTAATCATAGAGTTTTTGTGCTTTACAAACACATTCTGACTTATAATATATAGTAAACCAATGAATGCACTTTGGTAAAATTTATTTTATTACTTATTAAGAACCCCCCACACGTTTCAGTCCTAGTTGCAGCTATATTTAGGGTGTTTCAAAGAGTACTAATAAAATATACAATGAACTGTTATCTGCATAGGTGAAATCACTTGATGTTATGGTTATTATCATAGGTTTTAATACAGTATTGATTTATATATTGTTAAAAAACAGATAAAATTCCAATGGCTGGTAAAATATCTTTTATTACATATTGATATGAATTTTATCTGTCTTAACAATATATAAACCACCATTGTCTTACAACATGGCGTACCTATGGTATTAGCCATAATATCAAGTGGTTTCACCTTTGTAGATTAACAGTTTATTTTGTATTTTATTAGTATCTTTGAGCCACTGTGATAGTGGTTGTGAGTACGGCTTAAATGTGTTGGTGATTATCAATATGTAATAAAATACATTTTAACAAAGTGCATTCACTGGTTTACTATATATATTATAATTTAATACATGGGTATGGAACATATTAACGTTCTAACTTGTTGTGTTGTAGGTAGTACTGGTGACATGTCAGCTCACACCATTAATCAGCTGGCTACGTGGATGATTGAACATCCATGTATTGACTCAGAGGTTGTGGAGGGAAGAGAAGATGATTCAGGGCGCTCCTCCATGTCCGACATTCTGCTCTGCAGGGCACAGGTGATTTATTAGTGTTCAATATTATGGGTGTTTTAATGTATGTAGCATTATAGGCACATGTACATCTTTATTGGATATTTGCACTGGTGCTGGCCATTGTTCAGTAATGCAGTCTTTTGCACTCATCCCTGTTTGCCCTTTTACGCTCTATTTCAGTGTTACTCTAGTTCTTCCATCTGTTTGTTCATCCCCTCCTGATCCTCTTATTTGTGTTCTCTAAATTATTTTCTGGTGTACTCCCTGTTTGTTAGTGTTCTGTGTTCATGTTGTGTTCCTTGTTCAAACCACTGCAATCTTACTTCTTACAGATAAGTTTGTAATGAATCTGGTATAGACATTTTGTATATTTCTCAGTTTTTGCTGTATCTCATCTGAATTTTTAATGCAAGCATTTACCTCTGTATAGATTAAAGGAAGACAATAACCATTTCCCATTCACTTGCCTGTAGAAAAGTACAGAGATTACTCTGTAGTCACATAATCTTGATATTCAAGTTTGGCTGCATAATTTTTTTAGGCTAAAGCATATAAAAGAAAGTAAAATTATTTTTCTCATTGCATACATGACATGTTGTCATATTTTACTATTTCTTCCCTTCATTACTCTGTTTTCCACAAATTACATGTCAAATTGTGAAACCACATGAATTCCATTTATGTATAAATTTTATTTATTGTGTCTAGTGTTGGAAGTTATTTTTTAAGTGAGTCATGAAATGGCAATTGCATTGTAGTATCACAGCAGTTGTTTTTATATTCTGTAATTCATTTTGAAATACAGTAAACTGATAATGCATGAAATCCATTAGACTAAATCATACATATGTTTTATATAGACTGTAGATGTGAGCCAGTCTTCTCCAGATCTGGATAGTGGGGGTAGTCGTCGCACAAGACTTGGTCCAAGGAGAGCTTGTTCTGACATTCGCAGTTATCTGGCCGAGAGAGCAGGTAATGTTAATATTTAACTGACCAGGTTGGTATTTAAAGTTTAGCACATATTTGAACAGATGTAGAAAAAATTATGAAATAAATGTTGTTTTGTGAAAAATAAAACAGAGGTTATGCAGTATGTCTTAAAATTGTAGTATATTTCCTTGTTGTCTAAATATATAAAATGAATTACTAGGGGTGTTTTTTACATGCTCTCACATATGCAAAAGTAGGTCATTTAAAGGTTGATGATGGAAGCACAAGTAAGGTTTCAAAGTTTAGAAACAGTGACAGTAGAAGTGTTATAATTTGTATTTACAGTATGTTATGAATTGTGATTCTGATAATTTGAGAAAACACAAAAAAATTAATGGCTTTGGTTATAATTTCCAGAAAAAAAACTGCTCTGTTTTCTGGCTATTTATGCATATTTGGAGTAACATGAATCCCACAGTATGATACTAGATAATTAGATAAGTTTTATGCATGGCATGGTTATTTTCTGTGGACTCTCTGCATCTAAAAGTTTAGAGTTGTAGCTTTACTGTATAAGTGAAGGTGAAACATACAGCATCTGACCTGTTTGTTCACCAACCATGCATGCCATCTGTCCTGAAATTTGTTTATGAAATAGAACTTGAGAATTGATATATTTTCAATGTAGAACAGTTATTTGATCATGAGGGTTTCTTTTCATGAATGAAGTTCCTTATATTATAGGCCAGGATCGGGAAAGACAGCATGTACGAGGGGAGGCTCAACCCCTGTTTGGAGTGTTTCAGGATTTAGAACTGATGGAGTCTGTACCTCAAGGAATTGACAGTGTACGAATCTCCGATACGGGTAGCAGTTCTGGAGTGGTTAGTACTGTGATGCTGTTATTTGAATGCTTATGTTTCCATTATTTCTTCAAAACTCTTCAATTTGAACAGGCACCATGTTCATTGTGTTGTTAATAGAATGGAATGAATGAGAGAATTATTTTACAGGAAGGTCAAAGCCACTCAGAAAGAATGGCACCATGCAAATGTGTAATTCAGGGGGAGGGAAGACGTCAGTCAGAATAGTTGGTGTCCTGGTTGAGATTCAAACCAGGTGTCTCCAAATATAAATACAGACCATTGAAAACTATGTTGCATGACAGGCTAACAGGAATTGCCACCTGACAAATTTAAATAATTTATGTTAAGAAAGTTGTGATAGTGAATTTGGATGGTATTTTAAGTAACCACTAAGTATCTGTGAAACACAACTTGTATTTTATACAGGGAACCTGAAAACAGCTTCATGTCTTGTCTTTTGATTAAGCTGTCATCATGTAGCTGTTCTTATGTACACTTTATCTAATGTATGTTGTGTCCTAATGGTTCCTTTTTGGTTTCTATGTATTTGGCACAACAGGGTGAGCTATTTCAAGTTAGTGTTTTGTTTTCTCAACATGTCACTTCAGTCTTTACCTTCTCCCTTCATTCTCACTAACAGTGCCTGCAAAGAATAAAGTTATACTGATATATGAGTGCCTGTTGTAAAGTCATCCCATTTGTTATCTCTAGTTTCCGACTGCTGCAACGCAGATGGATTATGGGCTGCCTGTTGTGTGTGGAATCTGTCACCAAGTGTCATCACACTTAGCAGGTCACATGCTATCAGCACATCCAGGTTGTGGCTTGCTTTGGGGTGCAGGCTACTGTGGTAACATTCTTGGTTAGTTCCAGGTGATAATTCTGAATCCAAAAATGTGGTGATTGTTCGCTGTTATAAGAAAGGAGATACTGCTTCCCCATGAAAGAAACTGTCATATTGGCCAATAGGCTCGCTGTTAGATAATGCACCTTGTTTTGCAAAATCTGTCTGTAAATTACTCTTCTCCTATGACAGAGAAGACAGCATTGCATTGTGTTTATTCTGGGGGTAACTTTATCGGCAATTAAATTAAATCTGAAGTAAGTCATGTGGCCATCTGACTTGCACAGCAGTATAATTAAAGGTAGGACATGTAAGAACTTTGTGTATTACTTAGTTACTATGGTATTTAAAAAACAGTGTTTGAAATAATAAGTGAAGGGTGTATATATTATGAAGTTTTGCCTGTTGTGTTATAGGGACAAATTACCTGATGTGCAATGAATGCCAGGACAAATACAGCATGCAGTTCCAGTGCTTCCCAAAGTTTCCTGATTCAAGATCAATAGTTCAGCCCAGTGGTAGTAATAATGCTGCAGTGATAGGCACTGTGAGTGGCAATGTGTTGCCCAGCAATCTGGCCCAGTTGCTGGCACCTGACCTTATGGGTAGAAGCTCTGTTCGTGATGAAGGTTATAATTCTTACGATTGTCCTCTTTTAGTTGCACAATACTTATGTTGAGAAAGGGTGACCAGAAATTGGAAGTGAACAAAGATAGCCATGTATGCATCTGGAATCCAAAATAGTTCTGAGTTTTCTTCTCATATTATGTTCATTGTAGCAATATTTTAACCCCATGTGTGGGTACTTGTAAGGCCTGCTGCACATGGATTGGCCTGTTATTGTCATTCTACGGTCCTGCAACCTGCTGTTTTCCTAATCCAATCGAACATGCACTTGGAAATCAAACGCAATAGAATAGCAGTAGAAAGAAACTTTATGTTGAAAGTAAATATTTGTGATACCAATACTTAATGGGTACTTTCCTACAATATAGGAAAGACACATGAAAATAGAATCCTAGGGTGACCAAAAATGGTTACGGGAGAGACGTGTTGTCATCACATATGGACGGTCATTGTCTGTCACAAATCTTACATGGCATTCCAATGCACAGTTACGAAACACACTACAGAGGATTTTTTTTTCCACTTCATATTTACATTTCTTGCAGAGATTTTAAAGTAGAGGTAACAGTAGCCTGATGGATCAACTGATTAGTCTGAAACATCTGCCTGGTCATATTTTGGTGTAGTAATTAATGATCAACCAAACTCAAGGCAGTTGAACTTAGGAATACTCTTGTATATAATGCAGTAGTCTGCTACAAGGAATTTAGTTGCTATTTCACAGGTGTGTTTTCCTCAGAAGAAAATTAAGCACATTAAAATTAGGTTTAAAGTATGTGATAAATAAGATGCGGTTGTAATTAACAGGCTTTCAAGAACTGAATGTTTGGTCACCCAAAGTGAACATGTCTATCTGACTGTTTTGTTACCGGAAGTCACTGTGGCTTCTCATGCAAGATGTAGTACTTTTTCTTTCCTTGTTTTGTACAGTCCTTTTCTTGAGATGCTGATATAGAACCGTAAAATTTTGTATTTCTATTTTCAAAAAATAATTTTCTTAAAAAATGTATTACATGACACGTTAGCAATTCACCATCCATCATGCTATCACCATTATCAATTACCCTTTCCCTTGCATTTACATTCATTTACAGTTGCATATATCCTGATTTTCCATTGATATATTTTTAAGTGTAAAATACAATTCAATTATATGTGTGTGTGTTTTCTTTCTCTGTCTCTACTTATAACTCATGCAAAGTTGTGCCATTTATTTCATCAGGGACAGGAGTCAGTAATTTTTATGTTTATGTTTTTATAAATTTTATAATTTAAAGAGAATTGTTATTTTTGGAAAAGTAGTCATAGTTTTCTATCATGTGGTCATGATTTTTCTGTAATAAAATGAAGTGTTCATTGCCTATATAGGATTCTTCCCCCTTTGAGTTTTTAAGATTGGCAGCTTAATTTTACAGCCAGTATGGCTTTGTAGCTGAACTGCCTGGACTATGTCACATTGGATTTTAAAAACTGCTGGCAGAAACACTGTGAGAACAATTGGTAACTCTAAGGAAGAGGGGAAGGATGTGTTGTAATCCCCTACTTAGCAATATACTGAATTTACCTGACTAAATGGCATTCAGTGTGAGAAAAATGAGTAAAGTATGAAGATCTTAAAGACTGTTTTTGCAATACATCCTGTAGCAGTTTGAAGATTTTTACTGTAAAATGGTTACATGCACGAGGAAACAAGTTGATGGAGAAGTTTATGAGGAAGACTAAAGCAGACATATTCTTTATACAAACAAAGTTTGTTTCATTATTGTTATTTTAAGTGAAAGTAACTGCTTTTCTGTAACAGATTTGTTTTAATAAGTCCATATTAATTTAGTATTTGTTTATTTTGTATTTTTAAGTATTGTGTTTATTTTTTCATAAAATCCTTTGATGTGTAATAAAATTGGATGATGATGGTGTAGTTTTCAAAAGGCATGAATCATTAGTGAAAAGTAACTTGTCAAAAAGCAAGTTTACAAAATACAGTTAAACAACAACCTGGGTGTAGGGAGGTGAAGTAACATACCAATAAAGCGAAGGTAAATGCAATAAATGCCTGCACCTCTAAAGTTACTTTGTTTCTCCTCTAATGTTTGGTTCTAGTGACTTGTGCTCTTGTCAAAAGAAACGGTATGTCTTAGTTAAATTATCATATTGATATGGCTTCTTGTCTGTGTTCACAGAAATTGACATACTGTGTATGCAGACAGATGAGCGATTGACTCCATTGCCTGATAACTTTTCCAAACTAGCACCATATCTTGGACTAGGGGAAAGGAGGACTGCACCTGAGCCTCTTCTACTGAAAGAACCAGACCCACTTGGTGCAAGTGCTGTGCCAAGTGTCACACTTGAATCTGTTTCTTCTTGTCAGTCAGGTGAACAAAACAGCTTTGGGATTGAACATGTGTGTAGAATTAAGATTTAAAAAATCACAGCAAAAATATATTTTTTATTCAACATAGCTGTGGAACACTCAAGGACAGCAAAATTCCATTTGTAATGTTCACAAGTGAATTTTTTAAAATTTTTATTTATTTATTTATTTTTTTTCTCTCCTATATTTAATGTTTCATGTTGGATATTTTTTGGTGTTACTTTCAGTATTATGTGTGCCCAACTTTTGTTTTGGAGATTTTCTGAACCTCAGTTGGGACATCAGCTATCTTACAAAAGTTTTAATAGTTGTGCCCTGTCACTTCAGGTGAACCCCAGTATAGTCCCTTGAAGTAAACTACGCTCTTTGTAGTACACAATGTGTAGTGTTCCTGTTGTGTAATTTGGCACCAAATATCATCTGAACTTCATGCAGTGGCATGAATATTTTATGTAACAATGACTAGGTTGGTCACGTCTGTTGAAGTCTTGTGTTTGAGACTGGCTGAAACCAATATAGATTTTCTCATCCACCATTCCTAGCATTGAGGGTGAGGTGGCTGCAGCATGTGATAAACATGTGAGAGGTGAGAAATGCTTACTGTATGTTGGTAGGGAAGCAAGTAGGAAAAATACCAGTTGGAAGGCTGAGGTGTTGCTGAAAAGATAATGTTGGTATGCAACTTAAACCAATAGAATTGGATGTTGCAGACTGAATTGAACTGGGTTAGGGTAGGACAGTTGCTAGGCTGTTGTGAATGCAGTAAGGAACCTGTAGATCTCATACAATGTGGGGCATTTTTTACTAAGGAACTGCTTTTCAAGAATCACTCTGCTCTATAGGCTTGTTAATTAGTTGTTTGTAATAAATCTTTTGCATAACTTTATTGGTGTGTGCAGAATATTAGGCCCACTTTGATGTGGAACTTATGTTAATTTTTATGTGTCAGTGTTGCACACAACTGTATTATTAAGTGTGTAAATTCTGTCTTTAACTGTACAAATTTATGTGGCAGGGCAACTTAAGCCTGGATATGGCAAAGGAGAAAGCAAACAGAAATCTCTTGGTGAGCAAGCATCACTCCTTACATCATCGCGGGACCGCATCATGGCTCTGCAGAGAATCACAGAGGCTGCACAGATCCTAGTAGCTCGTTCTGTGGTGATGAGTGCCCTCTCGTTGCTGTCTGTTAGGTAATCAGGCATTTAGACGTACGTTGGAATGAAATAACAATAAATTTGTGACATTTTCATATTTTATTGAACTCTTTCTTCAAGTTTTGTCAATGTAAACCTCTAGTATGTGATCACTTACAATATTCAGCTCTTCAGCAGTGCAGGTTTATCATATGTTGTTTTATCCATTTATGGTGCTTTGATTCTCCTTGGAAATGCTCCAATTGTACAGGCAGTCCTTATCTAATGTTGCCCTGATGGGCATTGGTCTCCTTGAACCTTAAGCAACTGGGTTGGTATTAAATTTTTGCACATGATATATGTAACACATATTATTTGAACAGAAGAATATAAAATTATGAAATAAATGACATTTTGTGGAAAATGAAACAGAGATTATGCAGCATGTTTTTAAAATGCTGTAAGTTTCTTTGTAGCCTAAATATATAAAACGAATTTCTAGGGGTATTATTTTACGTGCATTTGCATATGCAAATGCAGGTTGTTCAGAGGTTAATGCTGACCAGTTTTAGTGACCCTGTATTTGACAAACATTTCCCAGGCTTGGACTAGTATATTTCCCCTGTTTGTCATGGAAGCTTGTAAGGTTTAGCTACTCAGTGGCTCAGTTGTTGTTCACAGTTGCTTCATTCTACAATTTTTTCTCTAGCTCTGTGTTACAATACTGAGGAATGGAACTCCAGTGTTAAATGAGGACTGCCTGTATTTTGGGATATATATGTAACTGAAAAGTATAAATCCTGAAACAGTTGATCGTCTGTTATGGCAGTGGAACGTCATGTAGTCTGCCAGCTGGACTGGCTGCCGTTGGTTTATCTGATATCCGCAAGGTAGTTCGTCTCATGAGCCTAACTGCCGGAGGGCGTGTTGAATTGTCTTCTGATCTGCAGCAACCACTCATTGAAGGAGGACCCAGGCCTGGTGGAGGAGCCTTCTGTCTACAGCTGAGTCATCTTACAAGTCATCTGCCACCAGCTACAGCTACCTGTCTCAACTATCTCAGTAGTGCCATTGCTGCTTTGGCACAGACGGATTCTGAGGCTTCAGAATTAGTATTGCACATGTGCACTAAGGTAAAGAATCAAAATTTAGTACCAAGTGAAATAAAATGAAAATGTTCTTATACATCTGCATTCCCTTGTGTTTTCTTTAAATAAATAATTTGTTACTGATAGGCCTAGTCAGTATTGCTTGGCAGTTGGTAAATGTACATGTAACATACAAATATAAAGTGCATTCAGATTTTAATATAGTCAGCACACCTTATATATATATATATATATACACACACACACACACACACACAC
>Ga0209755_10006907_pt1 | contig 12426 bp, 11 predicted proteins | sample TergutCo191P1_FD_187301 | JGI IMG/M metagenome (GOLD analysis project Ga0209755, IMG submission 187301) | Cornitermes sp. P1 segment gut microbial communities from Petit-Saut dam, French Guiana - Co191P1 (SPAdes) (version 2) | ecosystem: Host-associated > Arthropoda: Insects > Digestive system... | reverse complement strand
CTTACTTCATGAAACTTTTGGTTTTAGGACTGATTATCAAATTGTAACGAATCATGAGATGAAAAAAATAATCAAAATTACAAAAAATTAATTCACTGTACGCATTTCATGCAGTTTTAATTCAAAAACAAAAATGCCTCAAAGCCCGATTTCATCAGGCCTTGGAGGCTTTTTTTGTTTCGCAAGTGTCAAAGATGGGGTTATATAATATAATAGAGTTGGAGATTTTTACATGATAAATGTCGGAGAAATTAACTTGAAGATTTTTAATAATCACTTTCATACATTAACAGCAACAGTGATTTTAACAACGCATCAATTAGAGCATATTAAAGAGCGGCATCCTAATGATTATGAAAGATTCTCAGGTTATATCGTTCAAATATTACAGGCTCCGGATTATATTGTCGAAGCGAACAAGCCAGACAGTGCGGTATTATTAAAGGAAATCAATGGAAATGATCGATTTCAAGTTATATTAAGATTGAAGTCCAAAAATGATCCTCCGGATTATCAAAATTCAATCATTACATTTATGCGAATAGGTAAAAGCCGATACGAACAAATGATACGAAATAAAAAAGTAATTTACAAATCACAATGAGTACGTTAATATTAAAGTGTAACAAGGGTATTTGTGGTGGTAAACTTTCGTGGCAACCACACGCCGATGGTAACGACAGGCGAAAGCCGAGAGATGCAGGAGAACGCCACGCCTGCCAAATACCAAGGGGACGTTAGCGATAACGTCCTTTTTTGTTGTTTCCAACTGTGCGTTCATAACATTTACGATTTGAATGTATAGCTACTGCTTATAACATACATCGCAAATTAGATAGACGCTAATTTAGTTTACCTCACGCGCTTGCAAAATATTTTTTCAAAATTTACCTTGACAGGAAAAAAACAATAGCATACAATTTTTGTCGGGTTTCAATTAGGAGTAATACAGTAAACAATCATAATCATAAGAGGGGTCGAAAACAATGCAGCATAACAACGGCGGACATATTGTCAAGTACTTGCGAAAAAAAACAAAGTATCACAACATGACCTGGCAAAAAAATTATTGATCACCCAGAGCATGTTGTCACGGATTGAAACAGGTGAGCACCCGATTTCATTGCTGGATTTTAGAATGGCACTGATGTGTATGGGTGTGGACATACAAGACTTTTGGATTATTTCTCTGTCGGTTGAAGAATTTGAAGCATATTTGTTGTATGACGAACTGCGCTGTATGATGCATCAAAAACATGATGCATTTTTTAGGGAAGATTTGTTTTTAACGCAATATCAAACATTCAAAGACACGGTGTTGTCATCGCATAAATTTTTTAGGCCATTCATCATGTATGTGGATGTGATGATCGGCGATGATGTGTTGCCGGATGAACATAAAATCAACACATTGCTTAAAGCACTGAGTATTTCAATACTCCATTTTGATGAAAACAACATCGCGGAATACCATCTGACCTATATTGATGTGTTGATGTTAAACGAATTATCCATGATTTATAAAAAAACAGACACAGAAAAAGCGAAAATATTATTGGCAGACATCATACAAAACAAAGAAGGGACACGTTTATCTGCGGTAGAGATGAAATACGTCTTGCCTAAAGTCTGTGCGGATTTGCTGACATTATACATGGATACTTGTGCTTATGACGAGGCAATAAACACTGCATCGGATTTGATGCTGCTCAGTCGACAAATGTCATGTTACATGCATGCGGCACGAGCGACTTATCACATGGGTGTCGCGCTGCACAAACTCGGCAAGCCGCAAGCGGAATACATGCCGCATCTCGAAACGGCGCACCATGTTGCATTGGCATTGCAACAAGAGGATTTGGCCCAATTAATCATGAAGGAGTATGACATCTAATGACCAATTTGAACGGCAGTGTGTTGCGTGACCTTAGAAAATCACAGTGTCTCACTCAAGAAACATTTGCAAATAAAGTAGGCTTGTCCGTCAGCACCTTGCAGCGTATGGAAAAAAATCGATCTCCACTCGATACTTTTGAGTATTTAAATTTTCTAAGACGGCTCAACATCGAAAATGATCAAATTAATCATATTTTTTTTGAAACGATCGACTTAGAGATATATAAACTATTTGTATCCGCGGTCGGTGCCGTGAGGTTGTATGATTATAAAAAAGCAATTGATTTAATGGAGTCAATACGAAAATCACAAAAACCTGAGATTTATGAGCATCCGGTGATACAACAAAACCTTGGGTACTATAAATTTTGGCATAAAAATGAAGCGGCTGAATTTAAAAGATCAAAAAAAGATAGATATAATGATTTGATGGCAATATTAAAAATAACCAATATTGATGATTATGAAAACACCCCAATTTCTTGTTTAATTACACCGGTAGAGTGGAATGTTTTTACTGAGTTGGTTTATTATTACAATGAAATAAAACAAATTGAAAAAGGCATAAAAATTCTTTTGACGCTATTGGATACATTTTTTATTATGAACGATGAAGAATTTAAAAGTGCAACGATTCTAACTTTGACATTTTGTTTTTATCATGGTGGAGAGTATGAACAATGTATTGAGTGGTCATCTCAATTAATCGCATCAGAGCGAACATCGGCGATGCAATTGCTTTACGCATATTCTAATATAGCAATGTGCAATAAAAAATTGAGCAAACCGGAACCTGATTATCTCGAGCCGGGATTAAAGGCATATCACATCGCTAAAGTATTATTTGGTGTCAACACACCTCAAATAAAAACATTTATTAATGGCTTTCAAGAAGAACTCGGCATAAACATTGAAGATTATGTAAAATGGAAATAAACAAAAACCTCCCGTACCATCATGTGCAGGCTCAGGAGCCTACGCATACCGGTATGGGAGGTTTTTTATGTTCTTTTGGCGAATCCATCAACCCAATGACAATATATGTCAAATAACCCAAAAATGCGGTGATCAAAACAGTCAATATGCTCATAAAGCAAAAATATGAGCATATTGCACTGCTTAAAATGCTAAAACTGTCCTATTATCGTCCTGTATTAAAAACACGCTTCATTAAATTGATGCGTGCACAAAATATGCACCGGTACACCATCACAGGAGAAGAAGAGGTCAAAAACGATGCAACATAACAATGGTGGTCACATTATCAGGTACTTACGCAAAAAAAATAAAATATCACAAAGTGACCTTGCAAAAAAATTATTGATTACCCAAAGCATGTTGTCACGGATTGAAACAGGTGAGCACCCGATTTCACTGCTGGATTTTAGAATGGCACTGATATGTATGGGTGTGGATATGCAAGAATTTTGGACGATTTCTCTGTCGGTTGAGGAATTTGAATCATATTTGTTGTATGACGAGCTGCGCTGTATGATGTATCAAAAACACAATGAATTTTTTAGGGATGATTTATTTTTAACACAATATCAAACATTCAAAACGTCGGAACTTTCATTACATAAATTTTTTCGTCCATTCATTATGTTTGTGGAGGTGATGATTGACAATAACAAATGGTCTGATGAATATAAAATAAACACGCTATTTAAAGCTCTGAACATGTCAATCCCTCATCTTGATGAAAACAACATCGCGGCGCATCCTTTGACTTATATTGATGTTTTGATGTTAAACAAATTGGCACTGATTTATAAAAAAACAGACACAGAAAAAGCGAAAACATTATTGGCGGACATCATACAAAACAAAGATGGCGCACGTTTATCTGCGGCAGAGATGAAATATGTTTTGCCCAAAGTTTGTGCGGATTTACTGACATTGTACATGGATACCTGTGCCTATGACGACGCAGTGAACACCGCATCTGATTTGATGTTGCTCAGTCGGCAGGCGCCATGTTTTAAACATGCAGCATGGGCGACTTATCATATGGGGATTGCACTGCACAAACTCGGCAAGCCGCAAACACAATACATGCCGCACATTGAAACAGCGTATTATGCTGCATTGGCATTGCAACAAGAGGATTTGGCCCAATTAATCATGAAGGAGTATGACATTTAATGACCCATTTAAACGGCAGAGTGTTGTGTGATTTCAGAAAGTCGCAACGCCTCACGCAAGAAATGTTTGCAAACAAAGTCGGTTTGTCCGTCAGCACCCTACAGCGTATGGAAAATAATCGATCCCCACTCGATGTTTTTGAGTATTTAAATTTTTTAAGACGGCTCAACATTGAAAATGAGCAAATTAATCATGTTTTTTTTGAAACGGTTGATTTAGACGCCTATAAACTATTTGTATCCGCGGTCGGTGCCATGAGGTTGCATGATTATAAGAAAGCCATTGATTTGATGGAGTCAATACAAGAATCGCAAAAACCTGAAACTTATAAGCATCCGGTGATACAGCAAAACCTTGGGTTTTATAAATTTTGGCATAAAAATGAAATGGCTGAATTTAAACGATCAAATCAAGATCAGTATGAGGATTTGATGTCAATATTAAAAATCAGCAATATGGATGATTATGAAAGCAACCCAATCTCTTGTTTGATTACACCGGTAGAGTGGAATGTTTTTGTTGAGTTGGTTCATTATCACAACAATATCAAACAAATTGAAAAAAGCATAAACATCGTTTTGAAATTGTTGGATACATTTTTGATTATAAACAATGAAGAATTTAAAAGCGCAACGATCCTGGTTTTGATATTTTGCTTTTATCATTACGGAGATTATGAACAATGTATTGAATGGTCATCTAAATTAATCGCATCAGAACAAAAAGATATGATGCACTTGCTTTACGCACATTTTCATATCTCAATCTGCAATAAAAAGTTGGGCAAGCCTGAGCCGGATTACATCAAGCCGGCATTAAAGATGTATCACATCGCTAAAGTATTGCTCGGTGACAGAAAACTTCATATAAAAGATATGGTGAGTGACCTTCAAAAAGAAACAGGCATAAACATAGAAGATTATGTAAAATGGAAATAATGCACCGCAAACACTTATAAATTTGTTTTTATTCTTCTGTAAAAACATCCCACAAAAAACAAAAGAGCACCGCAAGTTTCCAATATGACAGCCGCCGTTCTTTTGTTTTTTGTGTTTAATTTATATTTTCTTGTCCGTGCCATTCTTTTATAATTGCTTCAACTTGTGCGATAAGTTCCTCTTTATTTGGAATATAATAAACATAACGTGAAGCAAAAATATTGTTGGATAAACCGCCCAACGCATATTCAGCGTCCACGCTTTCTTTATCGGTACATAGGATAATTCCGATAGGTGGATTATCGGTTTCGTCATTGACTTCCGCGCTGTAATAATTCAAGTAGGCGTTTAGCTGTCCGACTGCTTCCGGCAATAACTTTGTCGTTTTTAACTCTATCAGCACATATGCCCGCAGGACTTTGTTATAAAAAACCATATCTACATATCTATGAATATTGTTTAATGTTACACGTTGTTGTGTGCCTACAAACATAAAACCCCGCCCAAGCTCTAATAAAAACTTCTCGATTTGTGAAACCAAAGCTTTTTCTAAGTCGCTTTCCATCATGGGTTTGTTTTCGGGTATGCCTAAGAAGTCGAAAACATAAGGGTCCTTTATCATATCAGCAGGGGTGGTCATTTCAATGCCATGCTGCGCTAGAGCGAGTATCTTTTCTTTGTTCGCCTTGCCATCAGAAAGCAACAATCTTTCATAAATGGAAATGCCGATTTGCCGTTTAAGCTCTCTCACCGACCATCCTGAGTTGATAGATTCTTTTTCGTAAAAGCTACGTTTTTGCTCATCTGAAATGGAAAGCAATTCACAAAAATGTGACCATGTTAAAATGCCAGACGCGTCTGGCATTTTTGAATACGCAAGATAAAAGCTGCGCATATTTTGCAAATTTGAACGTGAAAAACCCTTGCCAAATTCCGCAGTTAATGATTTTGAAAGGTCTTTTAGCGTTTGCGCCCCATATTCGGCACGGGTTTTGTTGTTTTGCTCATGCTCTATGATGATACGACCAATATTCCAATATGTGGCTAATAATTCGGCATTTAATTGTGTGGCGATGCTTTGCCGAGCAGTCTGCAACACTTTTTTGATTTCATTTATCATGGGGGTTGTCAATCCACTCATATATTTTTCTCCTTTGTGGAATGCGGTATAATGCTACGCCAATCATACACTATTTTTGATTTTACAGCAAACATCTGTTTTGTTGTTCTGCACGTCTATCTTTCCGTTGTATATGTTTTAAATAGCGATTCATGATACTATACAGATTCCATAAAGTTGTATGATTGTAAAAAGTAATCGATTCAATAGCGTCAATACGAGAATCAATCAAAAACCTCCATGCTGTTATGCGCATCCGGATTGATGCACATAGCGGTCGGAGGTTTTTATACATTTTCTTTACATGAAGGTTTTGTATTTATTAATCTCTTCCTGCGACAATTGCGTAATATTTATGATTACGGAATCATCATACCCCTCTTTAATCATATTGGCAATAAGCTGTGCACGTTCGAGGTTCCGGCCTTCTTCCCGGCCAAGTTTCCGCGCATTATTCAGCGCTTGCGATTCATCAAGACGTGCTTTTGCCCACAAACGTTCCTTTTCTTGAAATTCCGACAATGCGGTGATGTGGTGATACGCCTGTACTGCTTGTGTCATTTCCGGCACCTCCAATGCAACAATTTCTTTTAAATCCTCTTCGGTTTCTGCTCTAAACAATTTAAGCCACAATTCTTGATTGTTTGCATGGTCAATGTCTTTTGTTATTTTTTTGAGTTCAAAATAATGCAAAACGCATTTATCGGTCAATAAGTCATGCGTAGATACTTCCAATAATTGAAATTCCGAATGGAATTTTTGTGGATTGGTGAAATGATTGAAACCTAAGATGCTGATAACAATGGTCTTGGGTAAATCCGAATAATCATCACCGGCTTTAAGTGCGGTGGAATGTCCGGATTTCGGATTTCAAAATCATGAATGTCCTCATATTTGATGTTGATTAATTGTGAAATAAGCTTTTTTAATAAGTCAGGGTATTTCACAAACAGCATCTTAAATAATACATCGTTGGTTAATTTGTAAATCAGTTTTGTCATCTGTGAATCACTCCTGACTATATTTTAGCACAAGGATACAACCAATTCAAATGCCAAATATAACCATTAACCCCAAAACATAGCTGACAAAATCAGTCATAAAGCTCATAAATCAACCATATGAGTATTTTGCGCTGTTTTAGGGACTAAAAACATCTTATTATTGGGAACGAGCTGCGCATTGCATCAATGCTTGCCGCAACGCGTACATGTGTGAAAATTTGACATGGTGTGCAAGATGCAAGCGTAAGCACAGCGCAGCCATAAAAAAAGTAAGGGGAGAAATTGGTTGAACATTCTAAAACCAACAAAAAACACGAAAACCGTGTTGAGCAAAGCCATGGCATTGGTACTGGCATGTTTTATGGCGATTACAGCGTTTCCGCTGGATGCCGTGGCACAAAACATGCACATACCGGCAACTGGCTATGATGCTGAGGCATCAAGTACCGAGTACTTAGATGAAAACAATCAAACAGAAGAGGAGGTGGCGCAGTATCCATATGATGAAGATGATGAACATGGAGATGAAGTCATTTTATATGATTTTGATGACATAATATTATATGATGGCTTTGAATTTATATTTTTATATCCCGGATCTTTTTCCGATACCGATGAATTATCGAATGTCGGCATCATGCCGTTAAATAATCTAGGAATAGTAACACATATTTTACCCGCCAGCACACCAACGGCTAATGGCTGGCCGTTGACAATGTCCGGGTTTACTGTTAGTGCGAACCGGAGAGAAGCAACCAGACCATTACAAGCACCTACAGATCCGCATGCTAGCGCCACGGTTCCTGCTGCGTCGCGTTTGTCATGGACGCAGAGCGGTAGAACATACAGGACATCCGTGTCGAGGGTGGAGCTTCGCGGTAATCCTTCAGCTGGAACCGGGAATTTTCGTATCTATCATGAATGGTTAGTACCCGCAGCCAGGACGGTAACATTTAACCCGCGAGGCGGTACTTGGCCGGCACCGGCAGGCGGTACCGGCAATATCACTCGATCATTACCGGCTAGCGCGCTTAATACATTGACGATATTGGACGCGAACTCGCGTGTCTTAAATCCTATTCAAAATCCGCCAACGCGTGCCGGATATGTATTTCACCGCTGGGTGTTGCCTTGTGCGCTTAATCCTAACACTGGTATATTGGCAGATGTTAGTATTGGCTTAGAAAATTTTACGCCGCTGAGAAACTTCACGTTACATGCGATGTGGCGACCTGTTACGCCTACGCCTACACCTACACCTACACTAAGAACCATAACATTTAATCCAAATGGCGGAACCATCGGCGGATCATCACGTATTGTAACCCGAACACTTGCAACGGGTGCAACAAATCATACAACCATCATAAATGCAAACAACCGTGACTTGTTAAATCCGGCTGCTGGCGTTTCGAGAACAAACTACACCTTTATCGGTTGGTACACCGCACAAACAGGCGGCACAAGAGTAAACGCTGGAACTGCGGCTCCGGCAGGCAGCCGTACCCTTTGGGCAAGATGGCAGCGTTCGGCCAGAACCGTAACATTTAATCCAAACGGCGGAACCATCGGCGGATCAACAGCAAACCAAAACAGGACGATTGCACAAGGTGTATTAAATCATTCAACCGTCATAAACGCAAACAACCGTGATTTATTAAATGCGGCTGCGGCAGTGGCAAGAGCGAACTACACCTTTATTGGTTGGTACACCGCACAAACAGGTGGCACACGTGTAAACGCCGCAACCGATGCTCCTGCGGGTGGCACTCGTACCCTATGGGCAAGATGGCAGCGTTCATCACGTGTTGTCACATTTAACCCAAATGGAGGAACGATTGGCGGATCAACAGCGAGTCAAAATAGAACGATTGGACAAAACGTACTCACTTATGCAGGCGTATTGAATACAAACAATCGTGACTTGCTTAACGCAGCAGCGACAGTGGCAAGAGCAAATTACACCTTCATTGGGTGGTACACCGCTCAAACAGGCGGAACCCGCGTCAATGCAGGAACCAATGCTCCGGCAGGCGCACATACATTATGGGCAAGGTGGCAGCGCTCGCAAAGACAGGTAACATTTAACGTTACTTCTCCTCTTGGTGGTGCTCAAGCGACATTTACGACCATCAGACAAAATCAAACGACATATTCTGATGTACTCGGTGCAGACGATCGTATTCGTGTGAACAACACAGCTGCATGGCAGGCAGTCCCATCAGTAACAGGCCATGTATTCATGGGGTGGTTTACCGCAGCCAGCGGTGGTACACGAGTAAGAAACACCACCAATGCTCCTCCGGGAAACCATACTTTGCATGCACAATTTCAGCGTGCGGGTGCAACAATCACCTTTAATCCGCAAGGCGGCACATGGGGTGCACCGGGCAGCGGCACGGGTACTATAACCAGAACTATTGCACAAAATCATACCGCGAACAATTTCTCAACGGTTATGAACACCAACAACACAGCACTGTTAAATGCAGCACAGCCTGCACCAACCAGAGCCGGGTATGTATTCATGGGATGGTTTGATGCCGCCACCGGCGGAACACGCATCAACCATAACACAAGCCGAGGTACGACCGGCAACCGTACACTACATGCGCAGTGGCAGCGCCAAGCCTCAACCATCACATTCAACCCGCAAGGCGGCACATGGGGTGCACCGGGCAGCGGCACAGGCAACTTAACCAGACCGATTGCACAAAATGCAGCAGCAACGTATGCAATGGTCATGAACACCAACAACACGGCACTGTTAAACGCGGCACAGCCTGCACCAACACGTACCGGTTATGTATTCATGGGATGGTTTACCGCCGCAACCGGCGGCACCAGAGTCAATCACAACACCGCCAGAACCAACCTCGGCAACCACACACTACACGCGCAGTGGCAACGTCAAGCGGCGACAATCACATTCAACCCGCAAGGCGGAACATGGGGTGCACCGGGCAGCGGCACGGGTAACTTAACCCGAGCGATTGCACAAAACGCACCGGCAAACTATACAACTGTCATGAACACCAACAATACCGCACTGTTAAACGCGGCACAGCCTGCACCAACACGTGCCGGTTATGTGTTCATGGGATGGTTTACCGCAGCAACCGGCGGCACCAGAGTCAATCACAATACCGCCAGAACCAACCTCGGCAACCACACACTGCATGCGCAGTGGCAACGTCAAGCGGCGACAATCACATTCAACCCGCAAGGCGGAACATGGGGCGCACCGGGCAGCGGCACAGGCAATCTGACCAGAACGATTGCACAAAATGCAGCAGCAACGTATGCAACCGTCATGAACACCAACAACACCGCACTGTTAAATGCAGCACAGCCTGCACCAACACGTGCCGGTTATGTATTCATGGGATGGTTTACCGCAGCAACCGGCGGCACCAGAGTCAATCACAATACCGCAAGAACCAATCTTGGCAACCACACACTGCATGCGCAGTGGCAACGTCAAGCGGCGACAATCACATTCAACCCGCAAGGCGGAACATGGGGCGCACCGGGCAGCGGCACAGGCAATCTGACCAGACCGATTGCACAAAACGCAGCGGCAACGTATGCAACCGTTATGAATACAAACAACACCGCACTGTTAAATGCAGCACAGCCTGCACCAACACGTGCCGGTTATGTATTCATGGGATGGTTTACCGCAGCAAGCGGCGGCACCAGAGTCAATCATAATACCGCAAGAACCAATCTTGGTAACCATACACTGCATGCGCAGTGGCAACGTCAAGCGGCGACAATCACATTCAACCCGCAAGGCGGAACATGGGGTGCACCGGGCAGCGGCACCGGCAATATAACCAGAACGATTGCCCAAAACGCACCGGCGGATTACTCAACCGTCATGAATACCAACAACACCGCATTATTAAACGCAGCACAACCTGCACCAACACGTGCAAACTATGTATTCATGGGATGGTTTACCGCAGCAACAGGCGGCACCAGAGTCAACCACAACACAGCAAGAACCAACCTTGCTGCACACACACTGCACGCGCAATGGCAGCGCGCATCCCGCGTGGTGACATTCAATCCGCAAGGCGGAACATGGGGTGCACCGGGCAGCGGCACAGGCAATATAACCAGAACGATTGCACAAAATGTATTAACGTATGCAACCGTTATGAATACCAACAACACCGCACTGCTTAACGCGGCGCAACCGGCACCGACCAGAGCAGGCTATGTCTTCATGGGATGGTTCCCGGCAGCAACAGGCGGTACCAGAGTGTTGTATTCCGCGAACGCACCGGCAGGAGCGCACACACTGCATGCACAGTGGCAGCGTCAGTCAGCGGTCATCACATTCAACCCGCAAGGCGGAACATGGGGCGCACCGGGCAGCGGCACCGGCAATATAACCAGAACGATTGCCCAAAACGCACCGGCGGATTACTCAACCGTCATGAACACCAACAATACAGCACTGTTAAATGCAGCACAACCTGCACCAACACGTGCAAACTATGTATTTATGGGATGGTTTACCGCAGCAACAGGCGGTACCAGAGTCAATCACAACACCGCAAGAACCAACCTTGCTGCACACACCCTGCACGCACAATGGCAGCGCGCATCCCGCGTGGTGACCTTCAACCCGCAAGGCGGCACATGGGGCGCACCGGGCAGCGGCACAGGCAATATAACCAGGACGATTGCACAAAATGTATTAACGTATGCAACCGTTATGAATACCAACAACACCGCACTGCTTAACGCAGCGCAACCGGCACCAACCAGAGCAGGCTATGTCTTTATGGGATGGTTCCCGGCAGCAACAGGCGGTACCAGAGTGTTGTATTCCGCAAACGCACCGGCAGGCGCACACACACTGCATGCACAGTGGCAGCGTCAATCAGCGGTCATCACATTCAACCCGCAAGGCGGCACATGGGGCGCACCGGGCAGCGGCACAGGCAATATAACCAGAACAATTGCCCAAAACGCACCGGCGGATTACTCAACCGTCATGAATACCAACAACACCGCATTATTAAATGCAGCACAACCGGCACCAACACGTGCAAACTATGTATTCATGGGATGGTTTACCGCAGCAACCGGCGGCACCAGAGTCAACCATAACACCGCAAGAACCAACCTCGCTGCGCACACACTGCACGCACAGTGGCAACGCGCATCCCGCGTGGTCACCTTCAATCCGCAAGGCGGCACATGGGGCGCACCGGGCAGCGGCACAGGCAATATAACCAGAACGATTGCACAAAATGTATTAACGTATGCAACCGTTATGAATACCAACAACACCGCACTGCTTAAC
>Ga0209755_10006906_pt1 | contig 12427 bp, 11 predicted proteins | sample TergutCo191P1_FD_187301 | JGI IMG/M metagenome (GOLD analysis project Ga0209755, IMG submission 187301) | Cornitermes sp. P1 segment gut microbial communities from Petit-Saut dam, French Guiana - Co191P1 (SPAdes) (version 2) | ecosystem: Host-associated > Arthropoda: Insects > Digestive system... | reverse complement strand
TGTTGGAACATCCGGTTTTTCAATCGTTGTTGTCGCTTTGGCGGGAGAAGAGAGATCGCTTGTTCCTGCGCTGTTCTTTGCGGCAATATAATATGTATAGGTGGTGCTCTGTTTTAAGCCAGTGTGGTTATATGAAGTTCCGGTGACTGTAGTGAGTTTGGTCATTGATGAGTCGCCCGTTTCACAGTATACATCATAGCTTGTCGCACCTGATATTGAACCCCATGAAATGGTTATGCTGGTAGTTGATGCCACTTTTGCGGTTACATTTGCCGGAGGGTGTGGAGCTACAATTGTTGGGGCAGAAGTACCTGTACCAGAGCTTGGCTCACTATCAAGTGAACATGCTGCCAGTAACAACCAAAAGATCATTAACAGGAATATATGCCTAAATATGTTTATTTTCCTTGTGTTCATCTTCTTTTTTCCGTTTTATTCACATGCGGGATTTTTCTCACTGTGCTTGCGTTGTAGCGCTTGCGCGGGAAGAATAGTTGCTTGCTCCGGCACTGTTCTTTGCTGTGATATAATAGTTATATGCAGTATTTGGCTGCAAACCGGTATGAGTATATGAAGTGCCGGGAACCGTGCTAAGCATGGTTATTGGCTGGGAACCTGTTTCATAATACACATCATAGCTTGTCACGCCGGAAACAGAATTCCATGTAATAGATATGCTTGTTGATGACACAGCCACTGCTCGTACATTTGCCGGAGTACTCGGAATTGTATCTGTACCTCCATTTTGATCGCCACTGCCAGGATTGCCGGATATCAAATCACAAGCCATAAAGAGCAGAGCAACTGCGATTACCACTAACCATTTGTTTTTCCTAAACATCTTCTTTCCTCCTGAAAATTGTTTTTAAGTGACAGGTAAAACTTGGTAAAAAACAAGCCATTGATACCATTTTCATAATAATTTCCTCCATAAGATAAAAGAATCTTCAGATGAATCGCTTCTTAAAAGGCATACAGTTCATCCAGGATACCGTTGATTTTGCGGCTGTATTCTTGTGAATTCGTTGGCGCCCACTTTACAAACAATGCGTCAAGAGTTTTGACTGTTCCCTGAACGCGGCTGTCTACCAGTATTTGGAAGCGCTTGTCAATATTATCCTTTGGTAATTCCATGCTCGCATATCCTTTTAAATGCTGGATATGCGCGCGTACACCTTCGGTTCTATTACTGTATGTGACAGGATTTCCCTGAATAGCACCAAACCCGGCATAATTATGGTTGTTCAAAAGCCTCTGGTTTTGCAGAAACTCTGTCGCATGGCACATTTGAGCAATTGCAATGTCATAATTTATTCCTTCACGCTGCGCTTCTCTGATATATGCTTCTACCAGAACTTCTACATTTGTTGCTTTGGAATTTTTTGCCCTGATATATGCAACAACGTTATTCTTTGTCAGAGAACCTGTTCCCTCAATACGCCTTGCGTTTGTTCTGTCTATGGGAGTGTTTACCGTTGTACGGGATTCAGCAATCCGGAGTTTTCTTTGCAGGTCGGTTATTTCAGAATAGGCGGTATCCAGTTCCTTTCTCAGCTCATTAATTTTATAACCGGCAGCAAGCAGCTCCATTTCATTCTGCTCGCTTCTGGTTCTGCGATCATTAAACTCTTTTATAAGGTTTTCAACATGAGAATTGGAAGCATCAACTTTCTTTTGTAATACTGAATTAACGCTTTTAAGTTCCGCAATTTCTATGTTCTCTATGTTTTTTTGGCGTTTAATGTCATCTAATTGCTCTTCAAGACTGATATTTCTGGTTCTGTTTTCTTCATACTGCTTTTTAAGTCTGTCATTTTCCAGTCGAAGTGATTCAAGTTCTTTTTCAAGTCTGAGGATTTCCTGTGCTGAGGTACCCTGTATCTTGAATGTGGCGTTCGCGTCCGGGTCAATTCTGGTATTAAAATAAACGCAAAGTTGAAAAACAGGGTCTTGCTCGCTCCCGCGAATAGCGGATATTTTCCCGCCTTTCTCTTCGATTGAAACAAGATCAAAGCTGTTTTTTTCTTCATTTCTTTCAAATCTGAACGTGATTCCATTATCATTTAAAAAGAAAACTTCAAAAAACGCTTTGCCATTTGGGCTATAAGCTTTTAATTCTCCCTTATCGGTGGTTGTAATTGGAAATTCTTTTGAGATGTTCTTCCATTCTTGAATAATTTTTCCTGTACTATCAATCCTCGGAATACTTTCATGATTATTTGTAATGAGATTCATTGGCATGGAAAGATAATATCCAAGCTTCTTGAGATTATCCTCTCCGATAAAATCAATGATTTCCTTCGTAATGGGGACAAGACTATCTTCGCTGATAATTTGCGGAGGGAGGGGAGGATCTGGCTCTGGCGGTAATGGAAATGTCTGAGCTGTACCTATCTGAACAAAGCCTATCTGTGCTAAACCTACCTGAACAGGGTCTTTTTTACCACGGCAAAACCCATCAACCGCTACAAAACACACCAAAAAGAGAAGAGCCAAACCTGCTTTTTTCATTGAAAACCTCCATGTTAAATAAGGCCCCCTCCCATTTATTTACCTTCTGGCTTTGTTTGTAAAATTGTAGATGATACTTACAAGTGTTAATTTATATACAAACACCCTAATAGACAGTATATTATAATACAAACAGGAAGTTTGTCAAGCAACAACCCCCTATTACATTTAAAATACATTTAAAACATGGTGTGATGTTGGGGAATGACAAATATCAGGGACATTTTGGCAAAGAACATGAAGGCGTACCGCAATGCCCTTGGTTTTACACAAGCGAAGTTGGCAGAGAAAGCTAACACAAGCACACACTATATAGGCATGATTGAAACAAAGAATAAATTTCCCTCTCCCGAGATGATAGAACGTATAGCAGAAGCTCTTGGTATTGACTCATTGGATCTTTTTTCCACAGAGCAAAAGTTGCCTGAAACAATCAAAAAATACAGGAAAGAGACAATAAAAGAAATAAAAGGGATAGTTGGGAAGTTTTTAGACGATAGATTAATGGACTTGGAAAAATAGCATCGAGCTTTATAGCACACAATCCCAGGCGGAACTTTTACCATGGGCAGCTCCTCAAACGAGACTACCATTTTTTAATAGTGAGTTGTCGCTTAGGTAGTAGCTATAACATTTTTTTGTACTGTCGTTGTGAAAAAATGTATGCTATGTATAGTTACAGAATCAGTATGGATTGTTGCTCTTACATTTTGATTCTGCCGCGCAGACTTCTGGACAGGGTGAGCCTGTCGGCGTATTCCAGGTCTCCGCCAACGGGAAGGCCGGAAGCCAGCCGGCTGATTTCAAGGGAACCATCAGCGGGCGAAGTTCCTGGAGCGGATAATTTTTCTTTGAGGAATCTCTGGATGTAAAGGGCGGTTGTGTCACCTTCGATTGTGGGGTTCAGGGCCAGAATCACTTCTTCCACCTTCTCGTCTCTTACGCGTTCAAAAAGTTTGAGTATGCTCAAGTTCCCTGGGTTGATGCCTTCAAGCGGCGCGATGAGTCCGCCGAGTACATGAAAACAACCGTTGAACTCTCTGGATTCTTCGATGATCCTTATGTCCTGTGCGCGTTCTACCACACAGAGCAGGGAATGATCACGTCCAGAATCGGTACAGATGGGGCAGGGATCGTTTTCGGTAAAGCTTCCGCAGCGGCTGCAGCGTTTGATGGCTTCATGAAGGCCCTGCAGCTCCGCCCCCAGGGTTCTCGCATAGGAGGCGTCAGAATCAAGGATGTGATATACCAAGCGTCCGGCGCTTTTTTTCCCTATGCCGGGCAGCCTGGAAAACAGCGCCACCAGTCTGTCAAGCGCGTTGATTGCTCCGGGAACTACTCTTGAAACATCGCTCTGCGGGTTCATTGGGTTCTCATTGGGTTCTATTGAGGAAACTGCATTCCCGGGAATCCCGAAAGACCCTGGATGCCGCCGGGGATCATGGACCCCATTTCCTGGTTCACCGTTTCACGGATTTTTTCCATGGCATTGTTAAATGCGGCAGTGATCAGATCCTGGAGCATATCCCGATCCTCCATCGCGTCGCCAGAAATACGCACAGCCAGCACTTCCATTTTGCCGTTCATGTCAATTTCTGCCATTCCGCCCCCGGCTGAACCGGTAATTTGTATCGTTCCGAGTTTCTCCTGGAAAGCTCCCATCTGTTCCTGGATTTTCTGCGCGTTCTTTAAAACGTCAAAGGGATTGATATTCATTTGCGGCCCTCCTCGACAATGGTTCCTTTGAAAACCGACAGGACATTCTTTACTCCGGGATCGACGGCTATGCGGCGCTGGAATTCTTCGGTTAACGAGCCGGGCTTTACGCTCTCCGCGTGCGGCTTTTCAAGCGGCTCGGCGCGCGGTATCCCGGTTGGTATTCCGGCCGGTGAAGGGGTCGCGCCGCTTTCCAAAAGTTTTTTCGCTCCTGAAATCGCGTTTCCCAGTTCCGCCGGGGAGATCCATTTTTCCAGCCAGCAAAGTTTTGATACAAGAGTCTCAAGCTCAAAGCGGGGGGAAACAGAATAGCGGATGTTACGGTAGAGTTCATAGAGCAGCTCTCCGGCCCTCTCCAAACGTATGGCGTCGTATTTGTCGAGTACCACGCCGGAGAATCTTGCGGGAGGATAACCCAGTATTGTTTCCCTTGTGACTCCGGCTTTTAAAAGAAGAAGGTTGTGATAGTATCCGGCGAGGTCGGTGATGAAGGTTTCAACCGCCACTCCCGAAGAGAGGCTTGAGTCAAGGAGGGAAAGTGACTGGAAATAATCCCCTTTGGCGCAGGCTTCGGCGAAGCTGTTGAGTTCATCAAGTCCCACAAGGCCAAGCTTTTCCCTGATTGTTTCCTCGCGTATATTTCCCCCGGAAAAAGACAATACCTGATCGAAAAGCGTGTACGCGTCCCTGCAGCTTCCGGTGGATTCTCTTGCAATCCAGAGCAGGGCTTCATCCTCGGCTTCCACGTTTGTTTCCTTGCAGGCCTGACGCAGAAGGTCTTTTATGGTCTCAACCGATACGAGCCGGAAATTGAATTGCTGACAGCGGCTTCTTATTGTTGCCGGGACTTTTTGAAGTTCGGTTGTAGCGAAAATGAAAACCACATTGGGCGGAGGTTCTTCAATGGTTTTGAGAAGGGCATTGAAGGCGCTGTTGGAAAGCATGTGCACTTCGTCGATGATGTATATTTTGTAGCGGCCCGAGCTTGGAGGAAACAGAATTTCTTCTTTTATCTGGCGCACGTCGTTGATGCCGGTGTTTGACGCTCCGTCAATTTCCAGCACGTCCATACTGGCGCCCTTTAAAATTTCCCCGCACTGGGGACATACTCCGCACGGATTTGCCGTGGGTCCTTTTTCGCATCGCAGCGCCCTGGCGAGTATGCGGGCAGTGCTGGTTTTGCCGCAGCCCCTTGGCCCGGAAAAAAGGAAGGCGTTTGCAATCTGCCCTTTTTCAAGCGAGTTCTTGAGGGTGGCGGCCACAAATTCCTGACCTGCCAGTTCATCAAAGTTTTTTGGTCTTCGCCGTGTGGCGGTTACTTCATAGGGCATTTTGTTTCCTGAATACCCCCGCCAGGTTTATCACGGCGCCACGGCGCACCGCTTGCCGTTGCTTCCTTCCGGACCTGGCGGAGTTGGGCGGCTGCCGTTCGCATGATTCCTGGCGAAGGCATGAAAATAGTACAATATGGCAGGTCTAATGGCAAGATGCGGGCAGGCTTTGAAAAAATCTCATATCCGTCAGGTAGAGAGCGGGCTGGCCACCCGGGCAGCTCGTTGATCGTGGACTTTTCCTGTGCGTCTAAATACTAAAACCTTGTTTTAGCATTTAGATGAATATTCATTTTGGCACGTCAAATGCTGCCCGGGTGGCCAGCCCGCTCCCTATCTGCCAGTAAGATGTTTCTATACTAAAAAGATGATTGACACCTCCGGAAGCCGCGGCGTTTTCCCTGTCTTGCGCTTACTTCAGATCAACATTTTCCCACACATAGTAAGTTGGATTGAAGGAATTGCCAGTTCCTACAGAGACTCTTTTTTGAGAATGATTAACAGAAAGCACTACCCGTCCAACACCATCCCAGTGGTCAATGATATTCCTATAAAATTGCCCATAAGCATAAAAATTGCCTTGGATGTAAGTGCGGTTCAGTTGATATGTTTCTCCAAATTGTTTGATTAGTTCTGCCAAAGCATCGTTTAATGATATCGTTAAAAGGTATTGGGTTATATCCTTATTTACGATCTCGATGTGAGAATAGCTGCAATTGTAAATGGCGCCGTTTTCCGCGATTATTTTGCCTCCAAATGAATACCAACCAGTGCCGGAAGTTTTATTGTTTTCATAAAAAGTTAGATGAACAGAAGGAGGATTATAGTCGCTCCACCAAATTTCAAATGTTACAGAATATTCTGGTGTATTATTAGGAACAGTCTTTACAGCAGAATAGAGGGTAGGTCCTAACCACTTTGTTAGCTCTGCTGCTGCAACATCATAAGAAATTTTTAATGAATAAATATCTGCATAAAAAGTCCCATACATAGGATCAACAGTTACTTTCTCAATTTTTTCACTGTATGGTAGAACCGGTATCAGGATCGGAAGACGTTGTTCCGTTATCACAAGCGGCAAAAGAAAACCCAAATACCGCGGCGGCCGCGATAATCAATAAAAACCTGATTGCGCTTTTCATAAATAACTCCTTTATGGTGTTAATATTAAAAAGCCGGTGTCCGCCCCTTACGTGCAGACACCTTTTTCAAGCCAGTTTGGTTTTGACTATTGCTTAATGTAAGTTCCACTGAGAAAACTATCGGCTCTGGATAAAAACAATAGATTGCCTACCAGTGCACAAAAATGTTTACCCCATAATTGTGACGGAACTGATGAGTCATGGGGAGTAATTGTTATTTCATTACCGTTGATTGCAAATGTAGCACCAGTAATATAACTCCTTCCTGATTCTGATTGCCAACTAAATGTATTGTTATTAAATGTGATGTTAGAAACTCCAGATCCGGTCCATTGCCCTTGTAAATCCGCCAGGGTTGCATTTTTTGTATTTTCTTTTGTTTCAGTTACAGAATTGCCATCACCTCGATTTTGTAGAAATAATTTATTTCCATTTAACGTGTATGGTGTTGTCCAGGTAGTCCAAGTGCCAGGAGGTGCAATAAACGTGATGTCAGAACTGGTATACGTGAAAGTACCGGGCCTGCTTAAGCCTCGCTGACTCTGATAATAAGTTTGATAGATAAATTCATTGCCAGTAAACAAGAAAAAGGCAAAGTTTGTAGTTGGATTATTAGGGTCCCTATCAAACCAAAAACCTTCAAACTTACCCGTTCCAGCGCCACCGCCGTCACCGCAAGCCGTCATTGTTGACCCGATTACCGCCGCTATAGCGATAATCCCTAAAAACCTGATTGCGCTTTTCATAAAAAGCTCCTTTATGTTGTTATTATAAAAAGCCGGTATCGCCCCATACGGAGCAATCCGGCGTTTTACCACTGGTTACCGGATATTGCTCCTAAAAAAATTAATTAAGTCTTTTTTGATTTGTTCAGTGTACTCATGCCCAACACCCGGATATTTTACGAATGTTACGGCGGAGCAGCCTTGTGCTTTATAAACCGCTATGGACGGCTCCCAGCGTCCCTGCATGTTCTCGCCCAGTACTTTTTTTATGATAGTCCGTTCCTGATTGCTAAAAGCGTCGTCGAACGGCAGCGTATCATTTGTGTCCAAAGCGCCCATGAAAATGTATTGAGGAACAGTTTTATACGCCGCAAGGTTAAACGCTGTGCCGGTGATGGTTCCAATGTCGTAGATTCCTATAGGATAAATCAGATTTTCGTCTGCAAGAGTATTCGCGGGTAATATCGGCATACAATTTACACCGCCTGCAGCCACAGCCTGAACGCGGCCGGGGTGAATAGCCGTGAACCGGTTTGCAAAGTTCCCTGAAGCCGAAAACCCGTTAAGCAAAACTTTTGACGCAGCTTTTATTCTTCTGGTTTGACATCGCTCCCTTAAATCATCAATCATTTGTATCAACTGCAAATCAATTCTGGCTAATGATCCGGTATTATTCTGCAATGTATCCCGGTCAAGTGCGTGAGTATACATTTGCCATGTGCTCGCAGGCCTTGGGAAAACAGGAACCAAAAGAACAACTCCCAATTCGTCCGCGAATGTTCTTAAAAAATTAATATTGTTATAAGCGCTTTGAGCATGCACATTAATATCATCATTTACAGAGCCTGTATTGTTGGTTTCCACCAAAAGATATGTACTCTTCTTAACAGTCGCAGGAACATAGTAGTAATACCCGTAATTAAAACCTTTAACCGGATTTGCAGACACAAAGACAGGTTCAGGCTGTCTTGCAAATGTGCCGCTTCTGATGCCATACGGCCCTGTCAGTTCCAATGTAACTTCAGAAACCCTGTACGCGAGTGTAAACTCTTCCCATGTGTTTGCCTGCTGCGGAGTGAAAGTTATCTGTGTATTTGTGAATGTAAATGTACCCGGCCAGTAATCGCCAAAATCGTCCCTGTAAGTAAAACTGTTTCCGGTAAAAGTGTAATTTGAATTTTGAGCGACCCATAAGCCCAGGAAATCATCGTAGCCTTTTGCGGGGCCCAGAGTTTCAACCACATCGCCGCCGCAGGCCGTAAATGCCATGATCAGAATACACAGAGCCAATGCCCAAAAAACACTATACTTCTTCACAAGAAACTCCTTTGCGGTTTAATAAATAAAAAAGCCGGCATCCCTGCATACGCAGAAACCCGGCGTTTTGCCTTGAGAAAATGAGAAAATTTTTGAGTTGGATTGAATATATGCTATTGGATAGTTGACACGAAGCTTATCATAGTCAAGATATAATGGGGGAATCGGGAATCGGGAATCGGGAATCGTAGGGAGTATTCTGCCCCGCCGTGATGTTATGTAGCATTTATTAAAATTATACCAAATAAGCGGGAATAGTCAATATTTTTGAGAAAACGCGGCGCTATATGTAGCGGATAATTTGCCGTAAGTAATATCATTATTGATACAGGTGTGGCGATCTGCCCATGAAGTACGACAGAGTCGTGGCCTTCATTGACGCAGACTAGCGCCCGCTGTCCTTGCTAAAGCAAGGACAGCGTTGGTCAAAAACGGGGAATTTAATTGGGCTACGCCGTGCCGCATTTATGCAGAAACGCGGTTTAAGACCGCGCAATTATTTGGCGGGTCTGGCCTTCGTTTTTGCACGCCAAAGCGTCCTTCATGGGCGCCCGTCACCACACCTGTATAATTAACAAGAAGACGTTTTCGGCAATTAGTTCGCTAAGCCCGTCAAACCCTGCCAGGACGTGTTCGGGCACCCATGCTGGCAATTAGCACCTGTGTGTGGGTGGTTAGCCCTGAAGTCAGCATTTGGTGTGTAAGAGTAGCAGTTCATCTGCCTACTGAAACTTGCTTTTAGTGGGCAGACATACAAGAAATGGCCACATCCAACAGCTGACTGAAGGGATAAACGCCCATACACAGGTATATTTTATGGGCAAAACACGTACAGGTGGGGAATTGCGAGAGTGTTAGCACCAGTTTGTGGGCGGTTAGCCCTTGGAGGCTGCCAGTTGTTTTATTGTTTCCAAATCAAGACCGGTAATTTTTTGTACGAATTCAGGAGGCGCGCCTTCAGCAAGAGCATTTCTGGCAATTTTATCCGTTGCCACATCGCGGCCTTCTTCAAGGCCTTCTTTGCGACCTTCTTTCCGGCCTTCCTCAAGACCTTCACTTCGTGCGCTATTCATTCCGCTGTTGTAGTCCATTGTCGCCATAAGGCGTCTGAAGTAAAGATCGCGTTCATCTTTGTCCTGGGAAAAAAATGCTTTTTTCGCTTCCGCTGACATTATTGAACTATCCATGCCGATTACCTCCGTTATCTGTTCCGTCGGACTCCCGGAGTCAAACCAAGTCAGCCACCGGTGTAAAGGATCATTCCTTATATCTTTCTCTTTCAGCTTACGCCATTTTACCATATTTATAAAGTATATTTCCAGCGCAGAGGTCAATACTAAGTCAGGATGAGTGTCCTCCCTAAGGTGAAAGCTATTATGATAATTCCCGCCCGGAGGGAAATCGAAATCGACAATGTTGATCGCGATTACGTTGGGAAGATCCTTGTAGTCATGCCCCTGTTCAATACTTTCAGAGTACATCCTGCTCCAGTAGAAAAGGCTACGGCGGTCTATGTTGTTTTCATTACGGAGTTGCACCTCAATGTTCACTTTTGTCTCATCCTCCAGGATTGCCCTTACATCAAGGATGCAGGACTTCCCATTAATAATATCTGCCGCAATAAAATTGTTCTCTGGAATTTCCAGATTTTTGATGGTTCTCTTTCCTGAGCGCCCAAGAACGGCGTTCAGGAAACCGAGGAGCTGAACTTCATCGCCTTTAACACCCATCACCTTATAAAAGAGATAATCGTTGAGGGGGTTGAGTCTTTCTGTTGACTGGTTATTGTTTACTGGTTTCATACCTCTATACTGCGCGCGGATGTGCAGTGCTTTGGAATTTTTGACGAATGTCACATTTTTTGCTATATAACCAATTGAAAACTTATAAAGGCATATTACCTCGTTATGCCCCCGGTACGTGTTCGACCGCCCATGATGGCAGTAGGGTGCGCCTCCTGGCAGGCGGAACGTTATTAACCGGAACAAGGACGCCGCGCTTGCCCGTGGTGCTAGAAATCTCTTGCTGGCAGTGTATTATATCGTTTGTAATCACTATTCCCCGCTGGTACGTGTAGGCGCTTTGGTGGAAATTAGCTCCTGTGTATGGGCGGTTAGCCCTGAAGTCAGCATTTGGTGTGTAAGGGTAAAGGTTCATCTGCTCCCTAAAACTTGCTTTTGGGGAGCAGACGTACAAGAAAAGGCCACATCCAACAGCTGACTGAAGAGATAAACGCCCATACACAGGTATATTTTATGGGCAAAACACGTAACGGTGGGGGATTGCGAGAGCGTAAGCTGGCTGAGGGGACTTGCGCACCCACATTGACAAGTATGAGATTTATTGCTCTGAATTACCTGCCCTGCGTACCGCCTGCCAGTGTGGCGTGCGATGCAGATACACGTACCGGCGGGGGAGGTACTGGTGATCGTCTTCAATTTTTAGATTATTGGAAGCTTTCCCAGTATTAATGAGATTAGTTCATAAATCAAACCTTAATTTTTTCCGAGAATGAAATGATGCGCGGAAAAATTTTAGTTCTTTTAATCGTTGGTTTTGTCATTGTTTCACCGGTTTTTGCCCAAAATAACGGGGCCAAACCAGTCGGCGCGAATACTGCCCAGGATCTCTATTCTCCGGGTACGGCCGGGCATGGCGGTTTTACGACTTCCCGGGGAGGAGCCTCGGCCGGCGCCCTGAACCCGGCGGCGGAAGGTGATGCCCAGCGGATTATTTTTGATATTGGCTATCTGGGACTTCCGGCTTTCGGTCGTGATTCAGGATACGGTCTCGGCGCCATTAACCTTGGCGCGATTTTTCCCACAAAATACGCTGTTTTCGGCGGTTCTCTCCACTTTCTGCGCAGTCCGTTCAAATCATTTCCGGTGGAAACTTCATTCGGGGGAAATTTTAACGCAGCCAAAGAGATTTACCCCGGAATGAACTTGGGGCTTGGTCTTAACATTGGGTACAATACGGTAAACGCCTTTACCATTTCGGGAGATTTGGGTTTCCGCTACAACATGGGAGACTTGGGGCCGTTGGAGAATTTCACCTGGGCTTTCACGGCAAGAAGCCTTGGCAAAAGCATGATACCGCCCATGCTTACACCTGCGGCGGGAGTTTCTTTTGATTTTCTCCGCCTCAAGGGTGCGGAAGGCAAAGCCGATCCCCTGCGGTTGTCGGTCGCCGCGGATCTCATGGCGCCGACTTTTCAGAACCTGGCGGCCAAGCTTGGCTTGTCGATACTCGTCGCTGATATGGTTAAGGTGTCGGCCGGAACCCAGTTTAACCTCAAGGAAAGTTTAGACGGCAAGGGCCCTTCTCCGATTCCGTCCATTGGGGTTGGCGTTATACGTAAGCTCAGATCCGGCGGATCGAGAATCATCGGCGGGACCTTGCCAACTGACGGAGAGCTGGATGTGAACCTGGCCGCGAAACCTCTTTATGACGGTATCTGGGCAATGGGCGGAGGCGTCACCTGGACAGTGGGCATGGCGGATAAAAATCCTCCGGTAATAAAAATAGACTACAGTGAAGTGCAGTGGATTTCTCCAAATAACGACGGTAAATCAGACTATCTTGAAATTCCGGTTACAATTACGGACGCGAAGCATATAGTTGAGTGGGTTTTTGAGATCAAGGATGAGTGGGCCAGGCCTGTCAGGGTGTACCGGAACAAAGA
>Ga0209755_10006905_pt1 | contig 12428 bp, 9 predicted proteins | sample TergutCo191P1_FD_187301 | JGI IMG/M metagenome (GOLD analysis project Ga0209755, IMG submission 187301) | Cornitermes sp. P1 segment gut microbial communities from Petit-Saut dam, French Guiana - Co191P1 (SPAdes) (version 2) | ecosystem: Host-associated > Arthropoda: Insects > Digestive system >... | reverse complement strand
ATCCGCCCAAGTTCACCCTATAAAATCCGAGATATTCAAAGTGTACATTCACAATGTTTGAAACATCGAGAAAAGATACATCATTTTGCATCGCGTCATGTTCAAAAGCAGCAAGGATATCCTGTACATATATCAGTTTCATTTCCGACCCAAACTCGGATCTCAACATGTTCCCTACGACCGGAGTATCGATATCAAGTCCGCGTATATCAATCAGGTGAAGTTTATTGCCCTCTTCATCCAGTAGGGCCGATGGAGAATAGTCTGAACTATCAGCTAAAACTCTGCCGGATGAATCAATAACATACTCGACGCCCGCATATCTGACTGCGGCGATTGCCGTACTTTCCGTTATTTCAATCAAGACAGTAGCCGGCAGTATGCGTGTTACTTGCGCCACATTGACAAACGGCATCGCATTGCGGATCCTCTGTGACACAGTCTGTGTATTGATAAAAAGCAAGTTTTCGCCGATAGATACGCCGGAGGCTTCTATAATTTCATCTGTCGAGTATATATGCACGCCTTTAACAGATATTTCCAAGGTTCGCATAAATGCGCTGGTTCCAATAAGAGCCATCAGAGTAATGAGCACAATACCAAGTGCAACATACATAGTAGACGTCTTGCTTAATTGTCTCTTCCTCCTTCCCACCATGGCTTTAATCTCCCTTAATAATATATTTTAACTACGGCAAGTGTCCAAAATAATTTCAACTATTTTCTTTGAAGCATCCGGCGCAGAAAGTGTCTTTTGTGCAGTTTTCATTTTTTCGAGTTTTTCTTTATTATCCAATAAAGCTGCTACAGTATCGAATAGTTTATCGCCGGAGGATTCGCTTTCTTTGATTACAATTGCGCCGCCTGCTTTTTGCATTTGCATTGCATTTACCTCTTGATGATTCTCTGTCACATTTGGCGACGGTATAAGTATAGCAGGCTTGCCCTGTGCCGCAAGTTCGGCTATGGTGGAGGCTCCCGCTCGAGAGATTACGATATCAGCCGCCTTCATAACAGAAGGCATGTCATCTATGTATTCTCTGATGTCTGCGACCAAGGCCAAGGTCTTATCACATGCGCTTTTCTCCAACTCTTGTCTCATTTCCTCCGCACTTGCGGCAACTCCTGTTGCATGTATGTGGTAAAACTTCTTTTCTTCAATATTCCTCCGTATAAAATCCGCAATCTCCCTATTCATTTTCGAAGCACCCAGTGAACCCCAAAAAGAGACAACCAGAGGCTTTTCATAAACCCTTGCACTTTTGCCGGAAGCATCTGTACCCTTATCCTCTTCAAAAAATCCCTTTTTGAGTGGAGTTCCTGTATAAATAACATTTTGTGGTTTTTTATATCTGTCCTCAAGCCCGGGGAACGTTACAAGAATCTTGTCAACTGTTGCGCTGAGCATTCTGACCGTCAGGCCGGGTAAAGCATTCGGTTCAAGAATAAGTGTTGGAATTTTAAACTTAGCCGCCTTTTTCAGCACAGGGTAACAAATATACCCGCCCGTGCCGATTACCGCATCAGGCTTATATGTTTTCAGCAGCTTTGCCGATTTAGAATTAGCAGCAATAAGGCTCATTGCCGTTTTAATATTATATGCGAGATCCTTAGGCTTTAATCCGCGCCTCAAGCCGCTCATTTTGATGTTGACTAAATCAAATCCCGCAGCAGGCACAAGCCTTTTTTCTAATATCCTGTCAGCACCTATGAATAAAATTTTCGACTCGGGCTGCGTCGCGAGCATCTGCTCAGCAATCGCTATTGCCGGATTTATATGCCCTGCTGTGCCACCACAAACAAAAACAAAGTTCATATTATCAGCAAGTCCTTTCATCCCGGATTAACGTAGCTCTTATCCGGTAACCCCTATAGCGCGGTATATTGCGGCCTTTTTGTTGCGATTACTTTTTTCTCTCTAGTCAGAGGAATCTCACGCGATACGGAGAGAATGACACCCATTTGAACAAGTTGGAGTAGCAAAGCTGTGCCGCCGTAACTGAAAAATGGGAGTGAAATGCCTGTAGCCGGTAAAAGATTCGTTACAACTGCTATGTTAAGGAAGACTTGCAGAGCAAGCAGGCTTGTGATTCCGATGGTAATAAGAGAGCTAAACTTGTCCCCGGCATTCATAGCAAGCCAGTACCCTCTTATTATGAGCAGCACAAAGAGCATCAATATCAGCATTGCGCCTATAAAGCCAAGCTCTTCGCAGACTATGGCAAAAATGTAATCATTATGCTCTTCAGGCAGATATAGATGCTTCTGTCTGCTCTGTCCCAAGCCCACGCCAAGTAATCCCCCTGACCCGATTGCATTTAAAGACTGGCGAATTTGAAAGCCTGACCTGAGCGGGTCGGCATCGGGGTTTAACCAGGCAGTAATCCTTCTGCCCCCATATCCAAATTCTGATAAATCAATATTCTCCCTGACCGTATCCATTGAAACCTCGCTGATTTGAACACCTGAACCGGCATCCCGCAATTGAAAATAAATAAACCCGCTGACCATGGACGCAAGGATAGCAAGTGCGATAATGAACCATCTCAGCCTTGTCCCTCCCGCAAACATCATTATCGCGGTCAGTGCTGTAATAATGATTATTGCTGATAAATGTGGCTGAAATCTGAGAAGTACAATCATAATCCCCGTGACCAGCGCAAACGGCAACACACCCAACTTGAATGTTTTCATCCGTTCTTTTCCAAGCTTGCATATAATTTGAGCAAAAGCCAGAATGATTGCGAGCTTTGCTATTTCAGACGGCTGAAATGTAAAAATACTGTCCTCGCCGCCAACGCCTATCCATCTTCTCGCACCGCCCACCCTTATTCCGATAAACAGCACAAGAACCAGCATAACTATTGAAACCAGCAGCAAATGCATCGACCAGCGGCTTATTACCCTAATGCTAATCCTTGATGTAATAAACATCAAGGATATGCCCACTACAGCAAAGAACAGTTGTCTGGTAAAAAGTCTTAGCGGATCGCCTTGTGCGTACACGCCGCGCGCAAAGCTTGCAGAGAGTACCATGATGACTCCGATAAGGAGGATAAACAAGGTAATTACCAGAAAAGGCTTGTCAACCCCGGGACTTTTTTTGTTTTTGTCAACTAACTCATCAGACAAATCCCGTTCATTCCAGCTTCGAAAAAAGTCCAAATCCTCGCTTATTTGGGGACTATTAAATTCATCCATATCTTCTATTGTATTTTTCTTTCGCATGTTTTTCTCCGATTATACTTTTTTCTCGCATGTTTTTTCAAAAACCATAGGTTTTCAATGATATCTTTGAAATACGCCCAAAAATGATGCTACGGCAAATATAGCGGATACAGCGGTAAACACCGCAAAGAGTTTGTACTCACTCCATCCCGACATTTCAAAGTGATGGTGGAGCGGAGCCATTTTGAATATACGTTTACCCTTTGTTATCTTATAGTATGAAACTTGAATAATATCTGAAAGTGTTTCAACAAAGTACACAAAACCCAGCGTTATAAGAAGAAGCGGCATATCCATTGCAAAGGCCAGCGCACAAACAGCACCGCCCAGAAACAGTGAGCCGGTGTCGCCCATAAATGCTTTCGCGGGATAAAAGTTGAAAAATAAAAAGGCAACTAATCCTCCCAAAAGCGCCGCCGCAAAAATTCCGACCGTGGTATGCCCCCAATAAAATGCCAGAGCTATGTAGCTAAGTGCGACCGGCATTGTCACTCCTGTTGCAAGACCATCCGCACCGTCTGTAATATTGACTGAGTTTACTGTGCCAACAATGACAAAAACAGCAAAGACATAGTAAATTGGTATAGGGATATTTACTGTCACGTTAAAGAACGGTATATACAACACAGTTGTAAGATTCCCCAAAAGATGCATCAAAACCACAAATCCCAAGGCTGCCAAGAATTGCAACGCAAACTTATGCTTAGCTTTCAAGCCGAGGTTTTGCTTATTTTTGAGCTTATAATAATCATCAAACATACCAATCGCCGCAAATACAAGCGAAAATATCAAAACAGTTATATGCCCAAACCTACCCGCCGACATTTCCGAAGCGCCCACAGTCAAGCACGCAACAGTTATACCCACAATAAACATCAATCCGCCCATTGTCGGTGTGCCCTGCTTTTTATTATGCCACACAGGCCCGTCCTCGCGGATAGACTGCCCGGCTTTCATACGCCGCAGTGCCGGCACAAGAAATCTCCCGGTGATTGCAGTAACCGTAAGCGATACTATAAACGCTAATCCCATCTGAAATATCATATTTAAAAACTGGAAACTCATATTTTTTCCTCTTCCCCGCTCTTAAGATGCATTTGTTTCAGGTAATCCGCCACAACTTCCCTGTCATCAAAGTGAATTTTTTTATTTCCAAAAATCTGGTATGTCTCGTGACCTTTGCCGGCTATTATCAGCACATCATTTTCCATCAAGCGGTCAATTGCCCGGCAAATTGCTTCCCGCCTGTTTTCAATCACCTCATATGCTGCACATGCTCTTTTAACGCCGGTCAATATCTCATCGATTATTGCCTTTGGCTCTTCTGTGCGCGGATTATCCGACGTCACAATTGTCAAATCCGAAAGCATCGTTGCGATGTTGCCCATTAGCGGGCGCTTTTTTCTGTCTCTGTCGCCACCGCATCCAAAAAGCGTGACAACCTTGCCTTTTGCATATCCGCGCACTGCCCGAATTATATTTTCCAGCGCGTCAGGCGTGTGAGCATAATCAATAAGCACCGAGAAATTATAGCCCGTCGGTAAAACCTCCGCCCTGCCCCTTACACCATGAAATGATTGCAAAGGTTTTGTTATATCATCAATCTCAAATCCCAGCAGCACTGTTGCCGCAATCGCCGCAAGCGCATTGTAAACAGAAAATATTCCAGGTATCATGAGTTCGACCCTGTTAATACTGCCAAGCGCCAGAACACAAAAATCAGTTTTATCGGATTGCAGCTTAATATCCTTGCCAACTAAATCAGCGGAACAATTATTTACCGCAAAGGTAGTAACAGGACCAACTGCGTGCCGTATCATCATCTGTGCACAGTCATCATCGATATTTATAACCGCCTTTGCGCAATTTCTGAACAGTATGGACTTTGCATACGCATAATCCTCCATTGTGCCATGAAAATCCAAGTGATCCGGCGTAAGGTTTGTAAATACACCTATATCATAAGTTATGCCGTGTACTCTGCTCAGATACAGAGCATGTGAGGAAACCTCCATAACTACATACCGGCAACCCTCAAGTACCATCTCTCCAAGCAGTTTATGCAACTCATACGACTCCGGCGTTGTATGCTCTGTCGCTATTTCCCTATTTCCTATAAAGTTGCCATTTGTCCCAATCAGCCCAACTTTGCAGTCTGAACATTCCTCAATGATAAATTTTATCAGGTTTGTGACGCTTGTTTTTCCATTTGTACCTGTTACGCCGACAAGCTTTAGTTTTTTCGCGGGATAACCAAACCATACGGCTGAAATATCTGCGAGTGCTTTGCGTGAATCTTTAACTATAACATAAGGAATCCGGATATCGGGAGGCCTTTCGCAAATAACGCACAGAGCACCTTTTTCTGCCGCATTTTTTATATAATCATGTCCATCGCTTTTGTAGCCTTTTACTGCTACAAACAATTCGCCGGCCTTTATCTTTTTTGTGTCATAACTGATACCTATGATACCAATGCTATCCTCCGCTTCGACTTTGACCTTATCAATTTTCTCAATTAACTCATTAAGCTTCATCATGGTGTCCTCTGCTCCACGACCAGAGCGTTTATCAATGTCACTTCAACAATTGAGCCAAACTGTGCCTCGCGCCCCGGTTCTATCGACTGAACTGAGACTACCGCATAACTATCAGATTTCGGAGCCCCGCCGGTTCGTATAAACAGACCTCGTCCATCGAGTATTTGTCTTGCTTGGGTGTAAGACATACCCGATAATTGTGGCACAGTCACCTGATTTCTCGGGACTTCCTCATCAGCGTACAAGGTGACTTTGGTTCCGTATGAAACAAATGCATTTGCTCTGGGGAGCTGTGCCGTCACCAAATCTCCGTCGCCGACAATTTGGTAATCATACCCCTGCGATGTCAGCTTTTCAATTGCTTCATCAATGCTCCGCCCTGTGAGGCGGGGAACATGCACATTCATATCTGCAAGTTCATCATCGCTGAACTCCGGCAAAATACCAAGGCTCAGCGGCAGAATATCTTCAAACATTCTCCCTACTACAGGAGCCGCTATCGAGCCTCCGCTGATGTTTATTCCCGTTTCATGGTTTGGCGTATCAAGCAATAGCAGTATCATTATTTCCGGATTATCGGCAGGCGCAAAGCCAAGAAAAGATACAATATAATCCTTTTCCGACGTATCATCCTCTTCTCTTTGCGCCAACTGCAGCACATTTTCTGACGTCCCTGTTTTTCCGCCGATTCTGTAGCCCCGGACTTGCGCATTTATTCCCGTACCGCTGGTGACTACATCTTCCATCATTTCTTGAATCGTTCTCGACGTTTCGCTGCTGATTACCTGACGGACAACAGTTGGTTCATTTACCTCTACTATATTGCCATTGCTGTCTGTTATTTGCTTTACAATATGAGGTTGCATGAGATATCCGCCGTTAACAGTTGCTGCGGCCGCGGTTATCATTTGTATTGGAGTAATTTGAAAAGTCTGTCCAAATGACGCCGACGCCAGTTGTGTTTCATTTCTTCTGTCAAAGAATACGTTTTCATCCCACCAAATACCCCGTCCTTCGATGGCGTTATCAAGCCCTGTTTGGTGAAAAAGACCAAAAGCTTCAACATATTCATAAAAAGTCCGCGGCCCTATCCGTATTCCGAGTTCAATGCATGCAACATTGCATGAATGATTCAATGCCGCGCCGAAAGTCAGTTCGCCATGCCCCCATCTTCTCCAACAATTTCTCTCAGAGACATCTTCAAATAAACGAACCTCTACAGAACCCATACAATTGAAAGTGCTGTTTAAACCGGCGGCATTTTCTTCAAGTGCCATTGCATATGTCAGTATTTTAAAGACCGAACCCGGCTCATATGTATCCGCCAGTGATTGATTGCGCCAATGACGAAACTGTGCGTCACGATATGCTTTGTTGAATTCTTCTTCATCGTCAATATGACTTAGTCTTTCCATTTGAGCATCGCCGATGACAAGAAAATTATTCGGGTCAAAATTTGGGTAGTTTGCAATTGCCAGTATTTCTCCTGTTCGCGGATCCATAGCAATACACATCGCACCGCCCAATATATCGTAGTCGATTATTGCTTGCGTTAAATGTTTTTCGACATAATACTGAATAGACATGTTTAGCGTCAGCGTGATGTCGTTTCCGTCTTTGGCAGCCAAATGATCTCCAAATCCGGCAAGCAACAGTTCGTTACCCTTGGCGTTTGTAAGCCTTATATTTCTTCCGCTGACTCCGGTAAGTTGCTCATCAAAGCGTTGCTCAATACCATCTAGTCCAATATTGTCCGTACCCACAAACCCCAGCACCTGACTCGCAAGGTTGCCGTTTGGGTAGTAACGGCGCGACGCCGCTTCAAAGTGTATGCCGCTCAAATCATGATCCTTAATAAATTCGCGAACCCTACCCGTTTCATCACTTTCGACATGATGCTTTATCACCTGATATTGCGATGAGGTTCTTCCGGCTTTTTCAAGTATTTCGGCAAAATCTACACCGAGAATATATGATAGTCCTTCGGCAATAAATCTGACGTCTTGTTCTTCGAGAACCATCTCGAGCGGACTTATGAACACGTTTTCGACAGGACCGCTCATAGCAAGTATCTTGCCGTTTGCGTCAAATATTGTTCCGCGCGTGGCTGTTATCGTCGTTTGCCGCAGTTGGCTGTTTAATGTGCGCGATTCAAAGTACGAATTATTGACGACTTGAACATCATACAGCCTTACAGCCAAAACAACAAACGCGGCTACGCCGCACACCGCCAAAAGGATAAGTGTACGGATAAGCAGCGCCCTGCTAAGCCTTTGCTCACTTTTTCTTTTTCCGGCCGCTGTATCGGCGCTTCTTCTCACGCCGATTGTATTCTGTTTTCTTTTGCCTCGTAAGCCGGCTCTGACGCCACCCGACATGAAATATTCCTTTCTCGACTGTATATTTTCGGATGCCCTTGTTCGGGAATCATTTACCTAAACCTGAAATATTCTGTAAGGGACTTAATAAATGTCCCAAACCCCTGCAGTCCGCGCTCCTCCTCAAAATTCGTTATCATTGCCGTATCGCGCGGAGTTGAATTTATGAAAATCACCTGCTCAGAATCCGGTCTCGACATACCCAGTTCATCCCTTGCAAAGCGCTCCACTTCTCTTATATCAATTGCACTTTCAAAAGCGAGTTCAAGTGCCCTATGCTTCTCACTCAACTCCGCCAAGTGATTGTTCAGCCTTACTGACTCCGCGGCAGTTTCGTTATAGTTTATCTGTGCCAAAATAGTGAACACCATCAAAACCGAGACAAACAGAGCACCCAAAACAGCAAACGCAGATATTCCTTGTGCCGCTTTCTCAGCCGCCACAGCTTTTGCCGGCGTCGCAGCCACCCTCGCCGCTCGCGGCGCCACCGGTATTGCCACCTGCGCTTCGGCTTGCAACGCAGCTCCCTCTCCCGCGATTGCTTTTGCCGTCCTCGCCCTATGAGTCCATTCTTTTTTAGGGACATCATTTCTTCGCGGGGCATGCAAACGTCTCGTCTCGGCGTCGAGCATTGCTTGAATGGTCGGCGCCGCTGTCCCATATGTGTAGAAATCTGCCGTTCTTGCTTTTACCGCCATAGTCTGCCCCTTTCTGTTTTATCGCTTCTCCGGTCTTAAACCGCTCCGCCGTCATCATGCGGCTTGAGGCAACATCCCATATTCCTATATTCGCTCCGCAATTCTCAGCTTTGCACTTCTCGCTCTCGGATTTTGCTCGGCTTCGTCTCTATCCGCCGTTATTGGTTTTCGCGTGATAAGTTTCAAGTTCGGCTTTATATTACATACGCATACCGGAAGTTCTTTTGAACAAACGCATCCTTTTGCACAGGCAGAAAACGCTCTTTTAACCAGTCTGTCTTCGAGCGAGTGGAAACTGATTACGCATATTCTTCCTCCGGGATTTAAAAGCGATGGCACTGCCTCCAACATACTCTTCACTGAGTTGAGTTCTTCGTTCACCGCTATCCTCAGAGCCTGAAAGCAACGCTTTGACGGGTGCTGCGCTTCGCGTTTTGCAGCGGCAGGCATAGCTGATTGTATTATTTCACTCAGTTCACATGTTGTCTCAATAGGCTTATGCATTCGTTTTTGTACTATACGGCGCGCTACTGACCTTGAATACCGTTCCTCACCATATTCAAAAAAGATCTTTATCAGCCTATCTTCAGACCAGTCGTTTACAATTTCAAAAGCTGTCATCGGCTGACTTTGATCCATTCGCATGTCGAGGCGGGCGTCTTTCATATATGAAAACCCACGTGCCGCATTGTCAAGCTGCGGTGATGACACGCCAAGGTCAAAGAGCATTCCGTCGGCCTTTTCTATTCCTTCTTTTGCCAAGATTTGGGCTATTTCCCCAAAGTTGCCATGTATAAGCGCGACGCGGTCTTTGTAATCGGTAAGCAGAGTCTTTGCTTCTCTGAGCGCATCTTCGTCACGGTCTATTGCAATGAGCCTGCCGCGGTTGAGCCTTTTTGCTATTTCCAATCCATGTCCTGCTCTGCCGACAGTTCCGTCTATATATATCCCGTCGGGCTTAATATCCAGTCCGTCTACGCTTTCTCTAAGCAACACCGGTATATGCAGTTCCATCAAAAATCAAGCTCATCCATGACATCGGCGAGGTTATCCGGCGTCGTTTCCTGTTCGTCAACACGCTTAAATGTCTCCGTATCCCAAAACTGAACAAATGTCCCGGAGCCAACTACCGTGACATCTTTTTTTAATCCGATTCTGTCGCGGAGCTTTTGCGGGAGTAAAAATCTCCCTTGGCTGTCGAGTTCGCATCTCGCCGCATTTGAAAAGAACGGGCGCATTTTTGGCTGCTGGCGTATGGGCATAGCCCTTACTTTCTCCAGAAAACGCTCCCAACTATCTCCTGAATATGCTGTTAAACAATCTTCCACGGAAATCGTCACATGGAAAACATCTCCAAGTTCATCACGAAGAGTTGAGGGGATAAACAAACGACCTTTGGCGTCGATTTTATGTTCAAAATTACCGGTCATTTGACGTCCCCCTTTCCTTTTGTGGGATTATTCAACATTTTGCTCCATTATTCACCACTCAGATGCACCCGATTATACCTTCGCATCTTTCAAATGTCAAGAAAAAAAAGAAGTTTTTATTGAAATTTTTGCTAACTTAGTTCACACAAACCATTGCAACCACTATATTTACAACATATTGTGTCTGTACATTATTTTGGACACAATATAGCGACCCGGAAAACTCCGCGCCGCTATGATATACGTTATATTCATTTTTTATGATTTTCTAGTATAGCGTATACGAAATAACTGGCTATAGATTGCGCCGGATTTTTTCGGCCGACTAGGAGGAAAGCCGAAGGAATATCAGTGCTATTTCGAGGGTTTCTGACGATGACAGACGGAAAAAGATGGTGCAAGATATGGTTAGTTATTTCGTATACGCTACACTAGTGTAGCGTATACGAAATAACTGGCTATAGATTGCGCCGGATTTTTTCGGCCGGCTAGGAAGAAATCCGAAGGATTATCAGTGCTATTTCGAGGGTTTCTGACGATGACAGACGGAAAAAGATAATGCAAGATATGGCTAGTTATTTCGTATACGCTACACTAGTTGATTGTAACCATTGAATCGTCTATACCCCTTCATCGGCTTCGGGTTGATTGCTCTCTCCGCCTTGCCCGGCAGAGTGGTCTGTGAATCTCAATTCTCGCCATACAAGCGCGCAAATACTTGTGCAGACGCTTATCATGCCGTTTTGTTCCCGCCCTGTCGTCGCGCCTGTCGTGATAACAACAATGCCCCTGTTTGTATTATTGTCTAAAGTGTAAAGATACTGGGTAAACGCACCGTAAGCGCTGCCCGAGTGCCAGTAAAAGCCTTTGCCATGTATAAAATCGCCGAATGAATAGCGCGTCGCAAGCCCCTGCTCATATGTGTGCGCCGTTACATCGGCATTATGCATTTGCCTAACGGCATCCGGTGAAAGAATCCTGACGCTCTGTAAAATCCCGCCATTACCCACCATCGCCAAAATCCGTGCATAGTCAATGGCGCTTATCGTCAAATTTCCATGAGCCAGATGCAAATCCTGTCCCGGCGTATGCGACGCTTCAATATCCAGTTGCGATTCTATTGAGCGCATGATCTCGTGACTGTCATTATAGAGCACCGCAATATCCTCCGTATCGCGCATGTTGCCGGGTACATATCCGGCATCTATCCCAAGCGGGTCGAACAAAACCTCACGGGCGTAAGCATCAAGTGATACGCCCGCAATATTCTCTATCACTGCGCCAATAACCGAAAACCCGAAATTTGAGTATTCAAAGTCCGCGCCCGGCTGATTTCGCCTAAAAGACGAGCCATTTTCAAGAAGTTGCCGCACCGTCTCTATTGCCCGCCTGTCTCGCGCAGACTGATACATGCCTGAATCGAAAACAGATGACGTGTGCTGCAAAAGCATACGTGTAGTTATTATATCTTCAGGATGATTGTTGTTTCTGACCTCATATCCCAAATAAATTGAAACATCAGCATCTAAATCAAGAAGACCCTCATCAACCAGAACCATTGCACATATCGCGGTAACAAGCTTCGTCAGAGAGGCAACACGGAATTTTGTGCCCGAATCAACAAGCCGGCCCTCATGCGTATCCGCATAACCATACTCATATGTAAAGAACTCTCCGGTTTCTCCATCATATGCCACCACACTGACAGCCACCGCATTATACCGCAAGGAAAGTTCATTCATCTCGCTAAATAACTCCGGGTGCTCGACCGAAATTTCGACAATACGGTTTTCGAGCGGTATCTCATAGCCCGGACCGAACTCCGGCTCCGGTAGCGGCTCAGGCTCTTCTTCAAGAGCAGACCCATCATCATCCTGCAAATACTCATCAGGTTCATCTTCTTCATCGGTCACATTCCCGATTATCTCCTCGGTCGGCTCGCCTGAATCACTCGGACTTATGGTTTCCGCAATAATCAAAACCCAAGGTACAAGCGCAATCAGAATAATCACACCCAAAATAATTATCGCCGTCACTCCCGCCTTGCTGTTTTTGCCTTTCAATTACTTACTCCTCCAAACCCCAGCCCTTCCCATGCGATTTCGGAAAGGTGCGTACAGACGTCTATCATGCCGTTTTCCGCACGTCCGCTTC
>Ga0209755_10006904_pt1 | contig 12428 bp, 10 predicted proteins | sample TergutCo191P1_FD_187301 | JGI IMG/M metagenome (GOLD analysis project Ga0209755, IMG submission 187301) | Cornitermes sp. P1 segment gut microbial communities from Petit-Saut dam, French Guiana - Co191P1 (SPAdes) (version 2) | ecosystem: Host-associated > Arthropoda: Insects > Digestive system... | reverse complement strand
CGTAGATTCCGCAATTTCGTATTACACTGCAAATAATCCGGCTGTATTTGACAAATATGTAATTATGCCAAATCATATCCATATGATTATCGCTATCCCCAAGGAAACGGGCGACTGGGGACGGTCGCCCCTACATCAAATCGTGCGTAACCTGAAATCATATGTAACCAGGATGGCTGGCTTCTCTCCTTGGCAAAAATCTTTTCATGACCACATTATACGTGACGAGACTGAGTACCACCGCATTTGGAAATATATCGACGATAACCCGGCACTGTGGACTGAGGATTTATATTACGTTAATGCGTAAATTGCCGCTCAAGTTTCATTAGGTTTTTGGAAGTTCCCTTAAAAAGAGGATTGGCGCAGTTGCCGGAAAGTAATAGATAGAACCATATAATGTGAACGTTTGAATAAAGCGTTTATATCTGCATTCATTAAGGGAGGATATCACAATGTTTTGTACAAATTGCGGAAAGCAAGTGACCGGTGCAGGCAAGTTTTGCTCGTCCTGCGGGTCTGCGCTGAAACAGGACGTTCAACGATCCAGTCCAAAGGAGACCGTGCAGACCAAGCCGCCCGGTTTTAAGGATAACGCAAACAATAATGAGGTTATTCGGCTCGCGGGGCTTGCTATGAGCGGCGATGATTCTGTCTGGGGTGAGATTTACGAGAGGACAAACCGCTATGTCTATTTCATGGCGCTGAAGTCTCTGCATTCAGAGCAGGATGCACAGGATATAACACAGGAAGTCTATATGCAGGCAATCCGCTCTATCGGGCAGCTCTACAGTGCCGAGAGCTTCTTCGGATGGCTTCGCAGCATTGTCATTTCTAAGTGCAAGGACTTGGTAAAGAAAAAGAAGCCCGTACTTCTTGAAGATGAATCCCCGGGCTTGCTTGATAGTATGCCGGAGGTCAGCGACAGATTCTTACCCGACATGACGCTTGATAACTCTGAGAGCAAGCGTATGGTGTTGGAACTTGTAGACGCTCTGCCATATCAGCAGCGGCAGACAATTTTGTTTTACTATTACGATGATATGACGGTCGATCAAATCGCCGCTTTGATGGAGTGTCCGGCGGGCACTGTAAAAAGCCGATTAAACTATGCACGGCAGCAGATAAAAGCGGGCGTTGAAGAACACGAGCGCAAGGGCGTCAAACTCTATGGCGCCGCCACTCTGCCGATACTCACCATGCTTCTCAGGGGGCAGGCAAAAACACTGCCAATTCCGCCATCGCTTGACTCTAGCATGATACCGATAATCAAGAGCATGTCCGCGCCGCAATCAGGCACGTCACCTCCGGGTGGCTATGCAGACCCGGCAAACCCTACTGCACCATCCGGTACGCATACCCCTTATGGCAATGCAAAGCCACCCTACAATTATACAACAAATCCAGCTCCGCAAGCTCCACAAGGCTATGCCTCTCCGCCGCCTGCTCCCGGTGCGGGAGTTGCGAGCGTTACCGGAAATACGGCGTCGGCTGTTGGGGAGGCGGTAGCCGGAAGTTTTGCCAGCTCCGCCGCAGGCGCAGCGGCGTCATCCGCTGTTGCGACAGCCGCAACGGCAATCAGCACAAAAGTCATCGCTATAATAGTTGCCTCGGTAATCGCAGTCGGCGGCGGTGTGTTTGCATTGACACGCGGGGGTGAGAATGATGCGTTGCCTCCAACAAGGGGTAGCGTGACTGAGAATGTTGAAAGGGATAGTAATGCCGGGCGTTCGCCGAGGGATAATACATCCGATAACACCTCGAACACTACGCCGGGCAACAATGCTGCGGTAGGCGATATCATAGAGTTTGGCGGATATGAGTGGCGCGTGTTGGAAGTGAGAGACGGAAATGCGCTTATTATCACTGAGAATATAATAGAGCGCAGAGCATATAACGCCGGTGGGCATGACACAACTTGGGAGTACAGCTCCTTGCGGCGGTACTTAAACGGTGAATTTTTCGATAGTTTTACGCAGGCGGAACGTGCTCGGATTGTAGAGACGCGCATTGCCAATGCAGACAATCAATGGTACGGGACAGCGGGCGGAAGGGCAACGGCAGACAGAATATTTCTTCTCAGCCTTGAAGAAGTGGTGCAATATTTTGGAGACAGCGGGCAACTAAGCCACAGACCTAGCAATGACGAATGGCTAATAGACGACCGCTTTAACTCAATGAGAATAGCGGGCGATCTAACAGGAAACCTTTGGTGGTGGTGGCTGCGGTCGCCCGGCATCAATCTGTTTCATGCCACCTCTGTCATCTCTGACGGCACAGTCGCTCTCTATGGGCATCATGTAGGTAATGACTCCGGTGGTGTTCGCCCTGCTTTGTGGCTAACGCCCGAAAACACAGGCTCTCCATCTGCGCCAACACCGACGCCGGGCAACAATGCTGCGGTGGGTGATATCATAGAATTTGGCGGATATGAGTGGCGCGTGTTGGAAGTGAGAGGCGGCAATGCTCTAATACTCAATGAGCATATAATAGAGTCCCGAGAGTATCACGTGGAATGGCGAGACACAACCTGGGAACACAGCTCATTGCGGAGTTACTTAAACAGCGAGTTTTTTAATAGTTTTACGCAGGCGGATCGTGCACGGATAGTAGAGACGCGCAATGCCAATGCAGACAATCAATGGTATGGGACGGCCGGCGGAAGGGAAACGACAGATAGAATATTTCTTCTCAGCCTTGAAGAAGTGGTGCAATATTTTGGAGACAGCGGGCAACTAAGCCGCAGATATAGCTATAACACACCCGAAATAGACGACCACTTTAACTCAATGAGAAGAGCGGGTCATTTAACAATAGGAAATTTTTCGAGGTGGTGGCTGCGGTCGCCCGGCATGAGTGGTAGTTCTGCCGCCATGGTCTGGCATGACGGCACTGTCTATGTCGTTGGTTCTGCCAGTTATTACGATGGTGGTGTTCGCCCCGCTTTGTGGCTAAATCTGCAATCGTAAATCTCCGAATCTGTTCGCCGGAGATAAACCTCTTACCGCGGAGCGGCGCAATCTATCATACCGCCGCCTTTGGCGGAGTTAAAGGATTCAACAGGGTTTAATCTTATGCGCAATCAAATCACTGACTGGTCGCCTGTGGCGCATGTCACTGATTTCATCGGCAGACCGTAATAATAACAACGGATTCGCTGACAGTATCGCAAATCACCCAACGCCAAAAGAAATATGTTTTTACCACAACAACAGGGGAGGATCTCACAATGTATTGTACAAATTGCGGAAAGCAGGCGTCTGGTGCGGGGAAGTTTTGCACCCGCTGCGGGTCTGCGCTGAAACAGGACATCCAACAGTCCAGTCCAAAGGAAACCGCGCACTCCGAGCCGCCCGGTTACCCTGCATCAAATGCCGCTCCGCAAGCTCCACAAGGCTATGTCTCTCCGCCGCCTACTCCCGGTGCGGGAGTTGCGAGCGTTACCGGAAATACGGCGTCGGCTGCGGGGACAACTGCAATCAGCACAAAAGTCATCGCTATAATAGTCGCCTTGGTAATCGCAATCGGCGGCGGTGTGTTTGCATTGACACGCGGGGGTGAGGATGAAGCGCCGCCCACAACATGGGGTAGCGTGACTGAGAATGTTGAGAGGGATAGTGGTGCCCGGCATTCGCCGATGGATAATGCATCCGACAACACCTCTAACACTACTCCCGAAAACGTAGACTCTCCCTCTGCGTCAAATGTCTTCCCGGCGACGCATGTTACTGATGTAGATGGCAGCCATGACCCACCCGATGATACACCCAGCACTGTTCCGCAGATACAGGCTGCATCTATAGCTATTTTGTTTTCCAACAGGACTGTTACGGATATCACATTACACTTGGGTGTTTCGCACACGCTTGGCATTAGAGTTGAGCCTGTAGGCGTTGAGGATACTGTTATTTGGACTAGCAGCGACCTCTCGGTTTTTGAAGTCATAGCAAGCAATCCGGAGGGCACTTCTGCTACTGTGACGCCTGTTGGCATTGGTCATGCAACGCTTACAGCCTCTGTAGGCGGCGTTGAAGCAACGCTAGTTATCCGTGTACGCGTTGATGAAAGCAGTTCTGCTACTCCACCCACAGAAAATAGTGTAGAGGACGCCGCAAGTGCGGGAGAAACTGCACGTTTGCAGAATCAGACGCCATCCACTACAACCAGAGACGCTCCGGCATCATCCCCAGATGCTGGTAACATCCCAGATTACATCACCATCCGCGGGGTGCAGTACAGCACGAGCTTGACGGAGCTTAATTTATGGAATATGAATTTGAACGATGCTGATATTGAGCCGCTAAGGTATATGGTGCATTTACGAGAGCTTGACCTAACTAGCAATCAAATCAGCGACATATCCCCATTGGCGGGGTTGTCGAACTTAGAGGGGCTTATTCTGCAACGTAATCAAATCAGCGACATTTCGCCTTTGGCGGGGCTGACAAACTTAGTGTGGCTTTTCCTTGACTACAATCAAGTCAGCAACATTTCACCACTAGCAGGCTTGACAAGCTTAGTGGTGCTTTTGCTAGGCAACAATCAGATCAGAGACCTCTCACCACTAGCCAGGCTGACTAATTTGGGAACGCTCCATCTTCACAATAATCAAATCAGCGACATTTCACCGTTATCCGGGCTGACTGGTTTGCGTCATCTCGACTTACATGACAATCAAATCAGCGACATTTCGCCTTTAGGGGCAATGCCACACCTAAACACGCCTAGTCTGAGCGGCAATACAATCACCGACTGGTCACCAGTGGCACATATCAGTTTTGTTGTCGGCAGACCGTAGAGCATATGCGTGAGTGTGCAAAGATACCTCTGCCTTACTAAAAAATAAAGGAGTTTTGAAAATGCTTTGTGATAATTGCGGGATAAGTCAAGATGAATTTGAGGAGTATTGCAGTTCTTGCGGTGCAAGGACCGAGCGGAATGAGTCGTCCGCTTCTTTTCAACCACTCAAACCCACACCTATGAGAATACCGCTGGACTCAAAACTCCCCTTAGTAGCAGGTTTGATTGCGGCGGCGGGAGTAATTGTTAATTTTTTGTTATTCTTCGTCATGAATATGAGATGGTATATTTATGATGCCAGTTTTACTAGCTTTGTAAGCATGCTAATAGGAGTTTTTCTTACAGTATATGTATTTACCCTTGCGAAGAAAGACTTGAAGCTCATATCAATACCTATGTTCATGTTGCTGTTGCTTTTCATGTTTGACTCCATGCGTTTTAGCTGGTTTTGGATTTATTTTTACGATACACCTACGTCAATTGGTGCTGTAGTAAGCGTTCTCACAAATCTCGCGTTGCCTATAGTTTTCTTATTGACTATCTCCGGAAAAATAAATACAAAGATTCCACTGATTATAATTTGCCTAGTGAATCTTTTTTATGGCGGTCCCTTTCAAATCAGCTATTATTATTCTTATCGTGCATTGCCAATGAGCACAATTGGTCTTTTAATCTTCCTGTTCAACATTATTTTTGCTACCCCATATCTCCTGCTGGCAGTGTCAATGTCTAAAGATCCAAGCAAGGTCTATTACGAAAAGCCTGTCTATAGACCACCTGCTTATGCTTCTGCGCATATGCAAAACAGGACGAGCGCCTCTGCGGCAAGTCCGTTGTCGTCATTAAAAAGATTTTGCGGTGCGTGCGGCATGGAAATCTCCGGAATCAACGTATTTTGTCCACACTGCGGAAGTAGCTTGGCGGAACAATTGGCAAATTCCGGACAAACACCGCACTATAATGCGGCTGCGCCTTACCCCAGGGTGGGATATGCAGATGACGCCCCGTCCGGCGGTTATGCAGTGCTGGGGTTCTTTTTTCCGGTTGTGGGACTTATCCTATATTTAGTATGGCGGGAAAAGCTGCCGCTCCGTTCAAAATCGGCAGGAAAAGGCGCACTAATCGGCATAATAGTAGAGGTTGTGCTTGTTCTAATACTGGTTATACTGACTATGTTTGTTATTGGATGGTAGTTTATTTGGGCACAGTCAATTATTTTGATTCAATAGCAGCCTTCGACAAATATGGAAAACAACCATACTCTTTAGCACAAAAACAGGGAGGATATCACAATGTTTTGTACAAATTGCGGCAGTAGCTTGAAGGAAAATGCTAGATTTTGCGCCAAGTGCGGGTATTCTGTCGGGCATAGTCCCGCGCGCCCCACAGATGCAAGCGTAAATGTTCCACCGATAGCCGCACCGGAGCTTTCGCAGGAATTATCGGGTTTTCACCCACCCGCGCAGCAGCCCTCCGCCCCTCAAAATCCGGCAAAGAAGGGCAGACTTCTCAAGATTATAATCCCGGCTGCCGCCGTGCTTGTTTTAGTCGCTGTGGGGCTATATGTATTATTGAACAGCGGTGCATCCGATAACACCAACCGTATAGTTGTTCCTATAGGTTCCTACTTTCCGGAAAACCGAGCCTCAACGTTGGTGTTTGATGATGGCAGACTCGTTCACTGTTTCTTCTTTTCCGGTGACACTCAACTTCATATACTGTTTTGGGACGAGGATGCCGGCAGACCTTCTATTGATGGAATAGTCGGAGCTTATACAGTTCGTGACGGCAAGCTTACTATAAACAGGTATTCATTTGATTTTCGTATGCGCGGTAATTCTATTTTCATAAACAACGTGGAGTTTACCATGATCAGTGATTGGACTGATGATGTTGATGGGGAGCACCCGGAATCAGAACCCGCGCCGGATAATTTGCCGGGCGCGATGCAGAGAGATGCGGAAGCGCAGCAAGATCCACCTGCCTCTGCAGATGCAAATGACCGACCCGATTACATCACCATCCGTGGAGTAGAGTATAGCACGAGCTTGACAGAGCTTGAGTTAAATAACATGAACTTGAGCAATGATGACATCGAGCCATTACGGCACATGATTGACTTAGAATCCCTTTTTTTGAATCACAATCATATCAGCGACATATCACCTTTAGTCGGATTAGCAAACTTAGACGCTCTTGATTTAAGTTATACCCAAATCAGTGATATTTCGCTATTAGTAGGATTGGCTAATTTGCGAGGGCTTGGTCTGATTTCCACTCAAATCAGCGACATATCCCCATTAGCAGGATTGACTAAACTAGAACTCCTTCTTCTAGATTACACTCGTATCAGCGACTTATCGCCTTTAGCAGGATTAGCAAACTTAGAAGTTCTTGGTTTAAGTTATACCCATATCAGCGACATATCTCCATTAACAGGATTGACATATCTAAGTAGCCTTTATCTTAACGGCAATCAAGTCAGCGACCTATCGCCTTTGGCTGGGTTGACCAACTTAGAGACGCTTTGGCTAGAACTCAATCAAATCAGAAACTTATCTCCGTTGGCGGGGTTAATCAACTTAAGATCGCTACATCTGTCCGACAATCAAATCAGCAACTTATCACCTTTGGCTGGGTTGACCAACTTAGAGAGGCTTTGGCTAGACGGCAATCAAATCAGCTACCTATCACCTTTGGCTGGGTTGACCAACTTAGAGGTGCTTTGGCTAAACGGCAATCATATCAGCGACATATCTCCATTAGCGGGATTGACATATCTACGTAGCCTTTATCTTAACGGCAATCAAATCATCAACTTGTCACCTTTGGCTGGATTGACCAACTTAGAGGTGCTTCTGCTAGGCGGCAATCATATCAGCAACTTATCACCTTTGGCTGGGTTGTCGAACTTAAGGCATCTCGTTTTGTTTGAAAACGAAATCACCGACTGGTCGCCCGTAGCGCATGTCGATGAAGTTTATGGCTGACCGGAATAATTGCCGCGTACTACAACCCGACAGCGCCGTATATCACCCGACGCCATATGATGTGTCAATAAATGGCAAGGTCAACGGAAGCGAAAAAACTGCCGCTGTCGCGCTCTTTTGGACAACGGCGGCAAGAGTCAGTTTGTTGTATGATTGGCACAGGGGCGAACTGCCGGACTTCACGAAAAAGTCAATACATACCGGCATATTGCACAATCTCTGTAGAGGATGCTCCCACGGCGTCCCAAAATTACGGCAGAACTTTTTGCAGAACCGGTACGCGCAGAGGCGCGTACCCTACAAGGAACAATGCGGGTTTACAAGATAGCAATCTAATTTTCTGTATTCAGCGTTTTGCGAATCTTTGTAACTTCTTTAAGCGTCAGTTCAGTACACGCGGTTATAGTCTCGACGGGAATCCCGGCTTCCAGCAGCTTCTTGGCAACGTTTCGCGAAGCCTCTTTCTTACCCTCTTTTCTACCTTCTTTCCGTCCTTCCTCCCTGCCTTCCCATCGGAGCTGGTTGTCATACGAAAATAAATCATAGTTCACAGTTGCAAATCCCTCCTGTCCTATTATGTCCTTGAGATAGCCCTCTTGCTTGCATGTCTGTACCGCTTTTTCCAGTGCCTGCAATCCCGATTCTGCGTCATTCTCCGCCTAATGTACTACCCAGTCTTCTATAGCCAAGTCCTCTATATCCTTGAAGTCCTTGGTGTTGTTTGTAATTAATGTGTAGTCATTAATTATACAAAAAGCTGCTATCAGAATATCAGCATCAGCTACGGTTAGCCTCTTGCGTCGCAAGTCTGCGTAAATGTCAGCCGCTCTAAACCATGCATGTGAAGTCATGTCCCCTATTCCATAATGCCCCGCAATCGCAAAATACATTGGTGCTTTTTTGGGTGACGGCTTATAGTAAAAACCGCGCCGAAGTTCGTAATCAACAACAGGCGGTATAATGAAGCGGCTCTTTTTAGCAATTGCTTCATCTCTCTTGGTCTCAACCGATTTGTTTTGATTCAATAAATGAATAATTGTATTAGTGTCCAAAGCATACGTCATAGTGATTAATCCTCAAATAGTTCTACGGCTCTCGGCTCAACCCTTACACGCGGAAAGTCCGCCATAAGGAGCTCCTCATCTAATGAATCCTTTGCCTGTCTGTCAAATTCCTTCCAAAACTCCGCGTCTGCTTTTATGGTTTCCTCAATGTCAACAGGTATGTCAAGTACATTTATGACAACCATTTTTCGGTTTGGTATTTTTGTCCGCCGTCCTTGCTGGTAAAAAACATCATCAACAAAATAGCCCTGTAACGCTTCAACTTCCACGGATAACACCTCACTTCCCATCGGTTCTTGACATTATTATACGATAAATGGCATGGATACGCAAATAAAACGCTACGACCGTTGCTGTCAAGTAAAAGTAGGCAATGGTTTCCTTGACAGCCATGAAAAATGACTATATTCTTTATCACAATAATTGGAGGATATCACAATGTTTTGTACAAATTGCGGAAAGCAGGCGTCCGGTGCGGGCAAGTTTTGCTCGTCCTGCGGGTCTGCGCTGAAACAGGACATCCAACAGTCCAGTCCAAAGGAAACCGCGCACTCCGAGCCGCCCGGTTTAAAGGATAACGCAAACAATAATGAGGTTATTCGGCTCGCGGGGCTTGCTATGAGCGGCGATGATTCTGTCTGGGGCGAGATTTACGAGAGGACAAACCGCTATGTCTATTTCATGGCGTTGAAGTCTCTGCCCTCAGAGCAGGATGCTCAGGATATAACACAGGAAGTCTATATGCAGGCAATCCGCTCAATCGGGCAGCTCTACAATGCCGAGAGCTTCTTCGGATGGCTTCGCAGCATTGTTACTTCTAAGTGCAAGGACTTGGTAAAGAAAAAAAAGCCCGCGCTTCTTGAAGATGAGTCCCCGGGCTTGCTTGATAGTATGCCGGAGGTCAGCGACAGATTTTTACCCGACATGACGCTTGATAACTCCGAGAGCAAGCGTATGGTGCTGGAACTTGTAGACGCTCTGCCATATCAGCAGAGGCAGACTATTCTTTTTTACTATTACGATGAGATGACGGTCGATCAAATCGCCGCTTTGATGGAGTGTCCGGCTGGCACTGTAAAAAGCCGCTTAAACTATGCCCGTCAGCAGATAAAAGCGGGCGTTGAAGAACACGAGCGCAAGGGCGTCAAGCTCTATGGCGCCGCCACTCTGCCGATACTTACCATGCTTCTAAGGGAACAGGCAAAAGCACTGCCCATCCCATCATCGCTTGACTCTAGCATGATGCCGATAATCAAGAGCATGTCCGCGCCGCAATCAGGCACGTCACCTCCGGGTGGCTATACAGACTCGGCAAACCCTGCTGCGCCATCCGATACGTATACCCCTTATGGCAATGCAAAGGCACCCGACAATTATACAACAAATCCAGCTCCGCAAGCTCCACAAGGCTATGCCTCTCCGCCGCCCGCTCCCGGTGCGGGAGTTGCGAGCGTTACCGGAAATACGGCGTCGGCTGTTGGGGAGGCGGTAGCCGGCAGTGTTGCAAGCTCCGCCGCAGGCGCAGTTGCGTCATCCGCTGTTGCAACAGCCGCAACGGCAATCAGCACAAAAGTCATCGCTATAATAGTCGCCTCGGTAATCGCAGTCGGCGGCGGCGTGTTTGCTTTGACACGCGGTGGTGGAGATGAAACGCCGCCCACAACATGGGGTAGCGTGACGGAGAATGTTGGAATGGATAGTAATGCCGGGCGTTCGTCGATGGATAATACATCCGATAACACCTCTAACACTACGCCGGGCAACAATGCTGCGGTGGGTGATATCATAGAGTTTGGCGGATATGAGTGGCGCGTGTTGGAAGTGAGAGACGGAAATGCGCTTATTATCACTGAGAATATAATAGAGCGCCGAGCATATAACGTCGGTGGGCATGACACAACCTGGGAGTATAGCTCCCTGCGGCGGTACTTAAACGGCGAATTTTTCGATAGTTTTACGCAGGCGGAACGTGCGAGAATAGTAGAGACGCGCATTGCCAATGCAGACAATCAATGGTACGGGACGGCAGGCGGGAGGGAAACAGCAGACAGAATATTTCTTATCAGCCTTGAAGAAGTGGTGCAATATTTTGGAGACAGCGGGCAATTAAGCCACAGACCCAGCAATGACGAATGGCGAATAGACGACCGATTTAACTCAATGAGAATAGCGGGCGATTTAACAGGAAATAATCCGTGGTGGTGGCTGCGGTCGCCCGGCATCAATAGTGATCTTACCGCCTTTGTCGGCTCTAACGGCACTGTCCATGTCAATGGTGATTATGCTGAATTTCACGGCGGTGTTCGCCCCGCTTTGTGGCTAACGCTCGAAAACACAGCCTCTCCCTCTGCGCCGACCCCGCCGCCGGGCAACAATGCCGCGGTGGGTGATATCATAGAATTTGGCGGATATTAGTGGCGCGTTTTGGAAGTGAGAGGCGGCAACGCGCTAATACTCAATGAGAATATAATAGAGTTCAGAGCGTATCACGCTGGAGGGCAAGGCACAACCTGGGAATACAGCTCCTTACGGCGCTACTTAAACGTCGAGTTTTTTGATGGCTTTACGCAAGCAGAACGCGCGCGGATAGTAGAGACTCGCAATGCCAATGCAGACAATCAATGGCATGGGACGGCAGGCGGAAGGGAAACGGCAGACAGAATATTTCTTCTCAGTCTTGAAGAAGTGGTGCAATATTTTGGAGACAGTGGGCAACTAAGCCGCAGACCCAGTGATTACACACACATAATAGACGACTCCTTTAACTCCATGAGAATAGCGGGTGATTTAACAGGGAACATTTCGTGGTGGTGGCTGCGGTCGCCCGGTAGCGTTAGTTTTAGTGCCGCCTCTGTCAACTCTAACGGCACTGTCCCTGTCTTTGGTGTTATTGTTATTAATTCCTACGGTGGTGTTCGCCCCGCTTTGTGGCTAAATCTGCAATCGTAAATCTCCGAATCGGTACGCGCTGGGGCGCGTACCCTACAAAGGACAATGCGGGTTTACAGTATAGCAATCTAATTTTCTGTATTCAGCGTTTTGCGCATCATTGTAACTTCTTTGAGAGACAGATCAGTACATGCTGTTATAGTCTCGACGGGAATCCCGGCTTCCAGCAGCTTCTTGGCAACGTTTCGCGAAGCCTCTTTCTTACCCTCTTTCTTACCCTCTTTCTTACCCTCTTTCTTACCCTCTTTTCTACCTTCTTTCCGTCCTTCCTCCCTGCCTTCCCATCGGAGCTGGTTGTCATACGAAAACAAATCATAGTTCACAGTTGCAAAACCCTCCTGTCCTATTATATCTTTGAGATAGCCCTCTTGTTTGCATATCTGCACTGCCTTTTCCAGTGCCTCTAACCCAGGCATTCCCAATCCTGTGCTTCTGTCATATTCATATTGCAGGTACGAATATCCCGCGAGGTAGTTGTTCGGGTTCTTATCCACGAGATTGTCATAGTGTATGTCTATGACCGGCACTTTTATCTGCATGAACGAGCCGCAATCAAATATCTCGTGCTTTCTTCGGTATCGCTGCTTTCCGTTATAAACAACATAAAACTCTGGTTTAGGGAACG
>Ga0209755_10006903_pt1 | contig 12428 bp, 8 predicted proteins | sample TergutCo191P1_FD_187301 | JGI IMG/M metagenome (GOLD analysis project Ga0209755, IMG submission 187301) | Cornitermes sp. P1 segment gut microbial communities from Petit-Saut dam, French Guiana - Co191P1 (SPAdes) (version 2) | ecosystem: Host-associated > Arthropoda: Insects > Digestive system >... | reverse complement strand
AACTCAACAGCGCATGATTGGGGAACAGGCTGGAGATTGCTGACACCGGCAACCTGCGTTGCAAAAGAAAAACAGGAAAGAATATGTTTAATTAATCACTCACATTACGAAACGCAAGATGTTGGTGAAATTAATACAACAGCGCATGATTGGAACGACTGGGCGTTAAACGCAATAGCGGCAAGCTGTGTACAGATGAGTAAAGATGTTGAAGTTTGTAAAAACACACCTTGTACAGTAATTAATGAACGAAATGGCAGTAATCCTGCGCTTGGACATGATCATACATCAAGCTTAATCTGCAAAAGAGAACATTGTGATCATCAATACGCAATAGGCGACACAGGACCCGCAGGCGGAATAATTTTCTATGTCGCTGCAAGCGGATTAACCGTACAAGGCTACGGCAGTTCCGGCGATAACGGCTACTTCGCCGAATATACCGCCTACTACCTTGAAGCCGCGCCTGCGAATGAAACCACCTCTATGTGGCAAGCCGCTTCCGGTAATACATTAATAGCTGGTGTAACAACATTTACAAGCGTAGGTCAAAACAACACATTGACAATAGGTATAGGAAGAAAAGATACACAGACAATAGTAAATAGTACAGCATTTACGGCATTGACAAATACAGCGGCGCAAAGATGCGCAAGTAAAAACTTTGGCGGAAAAACAGATTGGTTTTTACCAAGTTTAGGAGAGTTAAACGAAATGTATAAAGCCAGAGGGCATACAGGAATACCAACAGCAGGACAGTTCTGGTCTTCGTCGCAGTACTTCGATAGTTACGCGTGGTTTCAGAATTTCAACGGTGGCGGTCAGAATTACAACAACATGAATAACGATAACAATGTTCGTGCCATACGGGCCTTCTAGGGTTTTTAGGTAGCTGCTAATGTAGTTGCTAATGTAGCTGCTATTATAGCAGGTATAAGCGCAGGTATAAGCGCAGAAGAGTGAACACGGATTAGCACGGATTATTCAGATTAACACGGACTTTTTTAATCAGTGTTAATTCGTTTAATTTGTGTTAATCAGTGTCTGATGTATTCAAGAATATGGTTGGTTACAGATCCTTGGCTCTTGGCGAGAGGCTCTTCTGGGTTTGGGTAGCTGCTAATGTAGTTGTTAATGTAACAGCTATAATAGCAGGTATAAGCGCAGAAGAGTGAACACGGATTAGCACGGATTATTCAGATTAACACGGATTTTTTTAATCAGTGTTAATTCGTTTAATTTGTGTTAATCAATGTCTGAATACAAGAATATGGTTGTATCCATTTCCTTGGTGTTCTTGCGAGAGGCTCTTCTGGGTTTGGGTAGCTGCTAATGTAGCTGTTAATGTAACAGCTATAATAGCAGGTATAAGCGCAGAAGAGTGGACACGGATTAGCACGGATTATTCAGATTAACACGGACTTTTTTAATCATTGTTAATTCGTTTAATTTGTGTTAATCAGTGTCTGATGTATTCAAGAATATGGTTGTATCCAGAGCCTTTGTGCTCTTGGCGTCTCGCCCTGAAGCTGTAATAAAAAATATAACTTTTATTTGGGCTCTCGCCGTTCTAAATTTTTTAATATACATGCTCTCCGGCTCGCATGCGTTATCTGGCGTGTGAGGCTCTTTTTTCTATAAAATTTTTCACTTTTCTTACGAATTTTATCAAAATCGATAAAGCAAAACCGCAAGTTGAACCCATATATATGTATAAGTTTTTACCTGATGGTAAGAACATTTCTGTTGTTAATAAAAAAACAGAAAAAGAAGGAGCTATATGGGCGTGATTAAACAGGCAAAACTAGAAAATTCCAGAAAAGCTAAGGAAGCTGCCGACAGGTTGTTTCCAGATGAAAAATGGATACTGTTTGAAGATTGTATTTATTTATCTCCAAATCGACCTATTGGGGCAAAATCAAATTTCCGGGATGAGTTAAGGGACGCTCAAATTTTTCGAGATTTTGGCTGTACTGTTTATCTTGTTCCAGAAATAAGAGGAACAAGAGGAAAGAAATATGACGCGATTGTTAATGGATTGCAATTTGAATTCAAGACTGTTGGCGGTAACGCAAATACATTGGAACATCAATTCTTGCGTTCACGGTCTCAGGCTCCAAATGTATTTATAAATTTAGAAAATTCAAACTTATCTAGGAAACAGATAATGACAACTCTATATGGCGCAAGAAATAAATTAAATACCAATAAGATATGGGGCTACGACCATTATAACCAATTCCAAGGAGGAATGATTATTCTTAAAATAAAAGGGCAAAAAAGGATTATTTATCTGGATGTTGATAACTTGGCATCTGAATAAAAAAACACCGGCTGCAAAGACAGCCGGGAGCGTACGGGGGGGAATGTTGCCACTCCAGCCTCGCACTATAAACATATAACAAATATCAAAAATTGTCAAGTGCCTTTTTTAATTACCGCCTTACTGTTATAATCCTCTTATGAACAACATACGGCAAAAATTAAATTCACTTGGAATTGAAATCCCTTCGATACTGCTACCCGGCAGTGCGCAGGCTGCATCCAATGATCTTGAAAAATGGGCTGTAATTGCCTGCGATCAGTTTACACAGGATCGCGGTTATTGGGAAAATGTAAAACAAGCCGCAGACGGAGCGCCGTCAGCTTTAAACATGATCTTTCCGGAAATATTTTTATCAGATGAAGGCGCAAAAGAAAAAATAAAAGATATTCATTCAACAATGAAGCGTTATCTGCAAGACGGCGTATTCGCGCAGCCCAAGCAGGGGTTTATTTATATCGAAAGAGATACGCCTTACCAAAAAAAGAGACGGGGTCTGGTTGCGGCAATCGATCTGGAAAAATACGAATGGAACCCGAAAGCCCGTCCCTTAATTCGCTGCACAGAAGGCACTGTAGAAGAGCGCCTTCCTCCGCGCATGGACATACGAAGAGGCGCGCCTTTGGAGCTTCCGCATGTTTTGCTGCTTATTGACGATGATGAAGAATCAATACTTCCGGTTCTTGGCGAGAAAGTAAAAAATGCAAAGCCTGTTTATGACACCAAATTAATGATGAACTCAGGCAGTATAAAAGGCTGGTTTTTAGACACAGAAAGCGATTTTAATTTTATCGCAGAAAAACTTGATGAGCTGTTTAAACGTTCCATTACCCGTTACGAAGGGGGAAATCCCTTCCTGTTTGCAGTCGGAGACGGCAATCATTCGCTTGCGGCTGCGAAGGGTATATGGGAAGAATACAAGGCGGCAAATCCCGGAAAAGAGCCGCCAAATCATCCTTGCCGTTTCGCGCTTGTCGAAATCGAAAATATCTATGACCAGGCGATAGAATTTGAGCCGATACACCGTGTTGTGTTTGATATTGGTTATGACAAGATTATCAATATACTTTCCAGGCTGCCGGATTTTTCCTGCCGCTCTGTAAACAGCGCAGAGGAACTTTCCGCAGCAAGTGCAAAATCTTGTGCTTCTAATTGCTTTGGCATTATCTGTGAAGGCAGGTTTGCGCTGATAGAAACTTCCGCCCCAGGGATAGCGACAGCGTGTTTGCAGCCGCTTTTGGACGAGTATGCCGGAAACAAGCCCCAGTTAATCGATTATATACACGGTGAGGAAGAGGTTCTCCGCTTGGCTGCGAAAGACAGGACAGCAGGTATTTTACTGCCGCCTGTCCAAAAATCCGGGCTTTTTGAAACGGTAGGGCGCATTGGTCCTTTACCCAGAAAAAGCTTTTCCATGGGGCATTCCGTTGAAAAACGCTTCTATCTGGAATGCAGGGCGCTGTCTTAACCCGGTGAAAGTATTACGGCAGTATCCTTCCTGAGAAATGTTGCTTTTTGCCGTTTTTATTGTTATAATTCGTATATGTATCATCTAAACAAAAGAATATTAGTAATATTCTTACTAATTTTTATTACCATAAACCTTGTTTATGCCCAAAGAATGCCCTCTGTCGGCATAGTTACCTTCGAATCAGGCAGCAGCGGGGCTTCTCCTTCAGATGCCGCCAGCCTGACCAATAAGGCTGTTTCTGAGTTTTCATCATGGGGAACGCTCAATATTATTCAAGGTACTGCAGGAGCAGAGTTCGTAATCAAGGGTAAGCTTTCAAGACTTGGAAATGAATTTACCTTAACTGCGACAACTTCAGATGCCTCAGGACGTGTGTTGAATGAATACAGCGAAAAGGCATCCAATGTAAATAATATTTCCATTCCTTCATTTTGTGCAAAAGCGGTCGAAAGAGTTCCGCTTCCGAATTACTTACTGGGAACATGGCAGTCCACTCTCAATATGCCCGATGGTCCCGTTGTTTGTATTATCGAATTTAAATCAGACAGAAGAACGGCTGTTGTAGAAAGATACGACACCTGGGAACATAAACAGCAAAATGCGCTTAGGTACGAAGGTTATGGAACAGGCACTTATTCCTACAGAGGTTACGCAAACAGGGTTATTACTGCAGGCGGCAGACAAGCGCGTATAGACGCAGTAGTAAGCATCAATTTAGTGCTGGAAGAAACTTTGCCTGCCCAGACATCAGTCAACTTGAGCAATTTGAATTTAGAGTTCAATGCCGATAAAACATCATTTGTAATTGTCAGCAACATGATGCCCTGCGGAAGAAATTTTGACGGACCTTCTGTTTATCATTCGGAAGTTTTGGGTTTTTCGCAATTTGTGAAAATCAGATAGGATAAGAGGAAAACATGAAAAGAAATAAAACAATATATTTTTTAATTTTGATATTTTTTCTTTTTGCAGCCGCCGGTTTAGCGGCACAGCAGCAGAAAGTTGACGTTTCTAAAACCGAAGTTGGCGCCGCTCCCATGTGGAATGCGTCCATCGGCGATACGATTAAAGGTTCGCCTCACCTTCAGGCAAGCTCCGCTGTTCTTGTCGGTCAGAACGGAAAAATTCGTTCCTTCTTTATGAGCAGTACGCCCCTTTGGAATTTTGACGCCAGGGGAACAGCGGTTCCCTATATCGCGCGTTCTTACGAGGCGGCAACTTATGTCTGCAATACAGAAGGCGTTTTAATGGCGATTAACCGCGTAGGGCGCGAGCTTTGGCGGCTTAAACTGGATAAACCAATTACATATTCGCCTGTTGTCGGATGGGACGGCAGGGTTTTTATTTCTCTTGATTCAAAAATGACATGCCGCACGGCTTCGGGCAATTCACTCTGGACTATCGATCTTGGAAGCCCTATTGCTTTTTCTCCCATATTGGACACGACCGGAAGCGCCGCAACAGTTTTGCAAAACAATGATTTTGTTAAGGTGCATCAATTCAGCAGGGTTGAGCGGATCAGGCTTAACAGGCTTCCTGTAATGATTGTTTCCCTGGACGAAGGACATAGGCAGAGTTATGTGCTATTTTATCAGTCAGGCGAAATGGAAAAAATTACTTATAACGCAAATGCGGCGCAAGGTAATCAGCTTTCTAAATCAGGTTTCGGCTCTTTGCCTGCTTCGCCTGTTGCGTCAACAAGCCGCGGCGACAAGTTTGCCGTAACGCTTAGAGACGGGAGAGTATATTGTTATAACGCAGGCGGAAGCGTTCTTTGGACAAAGAACAGCCACGAACACACGACCGAAAAAGGTTCAGGTAATATTTCGATTGAACAGGCAGGCATGATGTGGGACGAAAGAGGCATCTATGTAATATCTATCCGCGGCGTAAGCGCTTTTGCACCTGAAGGAAGAAGACGCTTTGTTCACAGACTGCAGAATGTTTGTTCGGGCGTTCCGGCAATAAGCGACGAAGGTCTTCTTTATGCATGCGGAACGGATAATGAGCTTCGTGTTTATAAAATAGAAATGAAACCGCGCACGATTAATATTATTAAATATTACGGTCCTGAACCTGAAGGCGATTATGGAATGGGTAATCCTCCTCCTTCGCCGTGGACAGGTCAGAATAATAGATATCAGGATCCGGAACAGGATTTGGTATATGACGAAATTGCAGCCGCGATTCGTTCGGGGCAGATAGGCGAGAATGAGCCGGTTTACGTTGCATACATTATGGAAATGGTCGGCTTCTTTATCGGCAATCCGCAGACTTCTGCAGTGCGTCCTTTGGTAAAACCTCCGCAGCGCGTCAGGCTGATAAACCTCCTTGGGCTTGTCGGCTCGAGAGAAACAATTCCCTTCCTTTGGAATATTTTTGATAAAGACCGTGAACCTGCTGTCAGAAGCGCATGCGCCGAAGCAATCGGTAAAATCGGCGTTGACCCTACAGGAAGGTCTTTTTATTCATATAACTTTTTACTTACGCCGAATAATCCCAATGTTGATCCTCAGCTTGTGTTAGCTGCATCTTCTTCAATCGCGCAGCTTTGCCGTTTTTCAGGACCGCCTTTAGCGCCCGATGGAATACGAGTTCTGCGTTACTTTTCAAACCTGCCTTCCATACCGCCGCGCGTAAAGGAACAGATACGTGCTGAAGTTGACGGTTTGTACAAAGACGGTTACGACACAATTATTGAATAAATTGGTTATTTTCGTTCCAGACGTGCGGCTTCCGCAAAGTCAGCGTCCGCTTTTTCGGCGTCGCCCTTGCTGAGCCATGCGTTGCCGCGGTTGCGCCAGGCAATTATATAATCTTTTTTAATTCTTATCGCTTCAGAAAAATCCCTAATCGCCTTGTCGTCATCTTCTTTTCTGTACCACGCGCTGCCTCTTCTGTTCCAAATCATTGCGTTTGCAGGTTCCATCCTGATTATTTGATCGCAGTCTTCGATTGCCTTGTCATAATTGCCGCTTTGGTAATACGCGTGCGAGCGATTAATAAATGCGTCAACGTAATATTTGTTAAGCGAAATCGCGCGCGTAAAATCCTCGACAGCTGATGATATTTCTCCGCGTCCCAATCTTGCAAAACCCCGGTAATTAAACACTTCTGCCCTTGAACTGTCTAATCTTATTGCACGCGAATAATCGTCGATGGCGCGGCTGAAATTATTTTTTTTCATCCATGTGTTGCCGCGTGAAACATAAGCTTCCAGAAATTCACTGTAATTATTAATTGATGCGTTGTATTCAATAAGAGCTCTGTCGTAATCTTCTTTTTTGTAGAATTGCTCGCCTGAAAAATAAGAAATTATATATTGGTCTACTTCCATTTTTTTTAATACTTCAATATCGGGATTATCATAATTAATCGGGTTTATTTCTGATGTGTTTACTCTTCCGCGTATTCTGTTTAAACCGGACATTGATGAAGGGCGTGAAACCTGCCGCGATTCATAGATGCCTTTTTCTGTTATCTGCTCTTCCGGCGTTTCCTCTTCTTCCTCTTGCGCCGCTTCCTCTGCTTCTTCTTCGGTTTGCACGGCTGGTTTTTCTTTGTCAGAGCATGTAAAAGCAACAAAGCAAAAAGCGGCGATTAATAAAATTGCAAAAATAATTGCTAAAAGGAAGAACCCCTGTCTACTCAACAGAGACCCCAGAGGTATCAGTATCTTCAGCCTGAACCGGAGGAGGAGCATATTCCTGATAAATTAATCTGATGCTTTCGACAGAGGATCGATGCCGCAGTTTTATTATTAAAACCTGATTTTCAGGATAATACAGCCAGCCCGATGAATCGTAATTTTCAAATTGAGGATCCGATCTCCAGTCCATACCGTGAATTTGAATTCTTAGGAAAGGACGCACTCCGCGGATTATTACATTATGCGAAGAACCTGTAGGAAATGCGAATGAAAAGTTTATGTTGCCGCCGCCTGCATCAGACGCTCTGATATTCGGTGAAACAGTCCATGCCCAGTGCCCGGAGTCTGTAAGCCATGTCGCTCTCGGAAAATAATCGCCGGGGTTGAGAATATTGTAAAGCCGTCCTGCGTTGCCGCTTGTAATTGCGGAAATTACAAGAGATCTTCCGATTGCAGACCATTCTTTATTTTGATTCGAGTCTGCCCAGAAAATCAGAGCTTTTCCAAGTCTTAAACTGAATTCAAAATTATTGCTTTCCGAGCTTGATGCGTATACAGCGTCGTTTTCTGTATCGCGATTCATGTTTTCTGATATAAGCACAAGCACTTGTTCTATTAAATGTTCTGCAGGATTATTTGTTCCGGGGCGCCAGCGTCTCATGTCATGATATATTTCCAAAAGTCCCGGACAATGTTCGGAAATAAGAGCGGAAGGATTTGCGTTGTTTAAAAGCTCAATTACATCGTTTACAAGCGCAAGACTGCTTCGCGTAAAAAGATAATCAAGAAGGTGTTCTTCTTTTAAAATATCAAGAGATTTTATTCTTAATAATCTTGTTAAATTATTCATTTTTTCGTTTTCTGCCGACACAAATGTACCGTAGGCATTTGTCATGCCGCCGACGTAAGCTGAAGATCTATAACTGTGCCTTGGACTGCTTAAAAAATTTCCCGATATTGAGGTTACTGCTGTTGAAAAACTGCCGCGCTGAAGAGTTTGGGAAAGATAAGCGATAATATCATCTTCGCTTTGCAAACTGGAAGCATTCTGATTCCATTGAATATAATTTGAATCCTGCCATTGCCTTATTACGTTTGAATAATTTTGCACCTGGGTGATAATATAATCTTCCGGGTCAAAAGCCCGCTGCTTTCCTCTGGAACGATACGAAATAAAGGCGTTGTCTCTGGAAAGTATCATGCTTCCCTTTTCCAGTTCCTGCCCAAGACTGCTGAAAACATAGCGCGAACCTGAATACATTATGCCAAGCTGACCTGAATCCTGAATTAAAGATGATCGTCTCGGAGTGAGAGGTATGGAAACCTCAGAAATATTCCTCGTAAACTCAGCGCTTATCTGCAATTCAGGACCTCGAACTGAATCGGAAGATGTAAATGTTACTGTTGTTCCGCCGGGTAAGATAAAACGGGCAATGTTGTTATTAATGAGCATTGCCTCAGGATTTACGGCTGTTGCGGTGCCGTTTGTATCTGTCAGCATTAAACCCTTTCCGCGTTCCTGCTTGAGCGCGAACTCCAATCCGCCGTAAAAAATCTTTATTCCGCCTGAAATACCGCGGGTTTCATCGTCAGAAGAGTTTGATTCTTCGCTTGATTCGCCCGATTCATGCGCGTAATGCCCTCTTACTGTCATTCCTCCTGCAGAAAACGAGAAATTTCCCTGATTTGAGAATTGTAAAAAAACCAAAACGGAAAAAACTGCGCAATAAAGGACAGCAAGTCCGATTATTTTAGTTGCAAGCTGCTTTCTCATTGAAGTCTTGACCCCTTAATATATACCTAATGTTACTTGTCGATTTATCGATTATTATATAGTATATATTAACATGAAAATTAAGTTAATTGGAAGCAGTTTACTGCTGTTTTTCTTTTTTGGACTGTCTCTCCTTATTTTTGGTCAGGAAAACACCCCGGAGGATATTTTAACCCTGGCAGCGGAAAAGCTGTCGAAACGTGAATATGCCCAGGCAATCGAATTGTTTGATACCCTGCCGCCTGAATATGCTCAAAATACCGATATCAAGATTTTACGCGCAGGAATTTATAATTCTGCCGGTAAACCTGCAGATGCCAAAAAGATTGCAAATGAGATTATTGCCTCGAATAGAAATAATATCGCTGCGCTGATGATCCTTGCCGATGCTGCAATGCTTGAGAATAAAGAACGCGAAAGAAGACAATTTCTTGACAGGGTAATTGCAATAGATACCAAACACGCAAGAGCGTTAATTGATTTGGCAAACATCAATTTAAAGAATTCAAATTTGCGCGCTGCCGGTAATTATTTTGACAGAGCGCTTGCCGCAGAACCGGAAAACGGCGAGGCTCTTGTAGGACGCGCGTCTGTTCATCGTTACAGCAAAGAGTTTAAAAAAGCGGAAGGACTTTTAAACCGCGCTGTGCGTTTGTATCCTGCATGGGCAAGACCGCTCCAGGAAAGAGCAAGAATTTACAAAAGCGCAGGCTTTAATGCGGATGCTTTGGAAGATTTTGCCGCCGCGATAAAACTTGAACCGGATAATTACTGGGTTCTTGTTGATTACGGCAGTCTTCTTATGGAAACGAATCAGAAAAAAGAAGCGCTTGAGTATCTTAACCGCGCCATTAGAATTTCGCCCAATTCTTTTATTGCTTATGTGTACAGCGCGGCTATCAAAGATGAATTGGGTGATTACGCAGGCGCGGAAAAAGATTATATTTCTTTAACAAAACTTAAACCGGATTATTATTTTGGCTTTGAAGCGCTTGGAATTATCAGAATGAGAAATAAACAATGGGCGCTTGCACGCGACGCTTTTTTGGATGCTTACAAACAAGCGCCTAAAGAATTTAATTATGCTCTTTTGGCGGCAGTAAACTGGATGCGCGCAGGCAAGCAGTCAGATCCAAAGCAATTTCTTGCGCAGGTTATAAAGACAGCTCCCAGAGATTCCCTGGATCGCGCAATGCTTAGTTTGTTTCATGACTTAAGAGGCGACGCAGATGTCGGTATAAAAGTTGAAGCAGAAAAAAATATATACGAAAAAACAAAGATGCTGTATTTCCTCGCTTCATACCATGATATAAGGGGAAATAAGGCAATTGCAGATAAATATTTTTTAATGGCAAAGGATCTTAATGCTGTAGGTTCTCTGGAATGGCGGCTGAATGAAATAATGTTAACAGAACGCGGTATGAATATAAAGGATAAATAATGAGCGGCAATACAACAACAATTACTCTGGGCAATAGAGAGTTTAAACTGATCGGAACAGCTCATGTTTCGCGTGAAAGTATAGAAGAAGTGCGCGGTATAATCAGCGAAGAAAAACCTGACATGGTTTGCGTCGAGCTGGATCAGGGCAGGTATAATTCTATAACTCAAAATGACACCTGGGAAAAACTTGATTTGGCAAAAGTGTTTAAGGAAGGCAAGGGATTTTTGTTAATCGCAAACCTTGTGCTTGCAAGTTTTCAAAAACGTCTTGGCAACGACCTTGGAGTAAAACCCGGCGAAGAAATGAAAACGGCGATAGAAGCCGCAGACAAAATCGGTGCGCCGTTCAGTTTTTGCGACAGGGAAGTGCACACAACCCTTCGCCGCGCCTGGGCAAAATGCGGCTTGTGGAGCAAATGCAAACTTTTATCCGCGCTGCTTGCAAGCGCTTTTTCAAATGAAAAATTGGATGAAAAAGAAATAGAAAATATGAAAGATAAAAACGAGCTTGACGGCATGATGAGCGAACTTGCAAATTATCTTCCCGCCGTTAAAACTGTTTTAATAGACGAAAGGGATCGATACCTTGCCTCGAAAATCTGGACATCGACTCCGCCTGCGGAAAATGCTCCGAAAAAAATCGCCGCAGTAGTGGGAGCCGGGCACATGCAGGGAATGATTGCCCATATGGAAAAATTAAACCGCGGCGAAGTAACCGCAGACGTAAAAGAACTTGATGTGATTCCGCCGCCGAGCTTTTTATCAAAAGCGGCAGGTTTTATAATTCCTGTTGCGATAGTTGCTCTTTTAGCGTTTGGCTTTGTGGACAAGGGAGCGGATATTGGTCTTGAAATGGTGATAAGGTGGATACTGTGGAACGGCTTTCTTGCGGCTCTTGGTTCTCTAATCGCTCTTGCTCATCCATTGGCAATTCTAGTTTCATTTTTAGGCGCGCCGATAGCGACGCTCAATCCTTTTATCGGAGTTGGATTATTTTCCGGTATTGTTCAAATTGTGTTCTGTAAACCGCGTGTTTCTGATGCGCAGAATATTACAGACGATGCAACAAACGTAAAAGGTTTTTACAAAAACAGGATAACAAAAGCGCTTTTGGTTTTTTTCCTGTCCAGCATCGGCGCGATGATTGGCAACTTTATCGCCATACCGGGATTAATAACAGGATTATTTTAAAATTTATAGTAAGAGGATAAGAATGAAAAAGCCTATACAATTTATAATTTTTACTTGTTTGGCAAGCTGGGCAATTGCAGGGGCTGCAATTTATTTAGGTTTGCCGGGTCCTGGTACAGTTCAATATACTATTTTCGGCATGTTTTATATGCTGCTGCCTGCCGCCTGCGCGGTGATTCTGCAATTGATACATAAAGAAAAACCATTTCGCAATTTAAATATTTCTTTTAGTTTTAACCGCTGGTTTATTATAGCGGGATTTGTGCCTATCATCGCAGCTTTTATGGCGTTAGGAATAAGTTTAATTTTTCCAAATGTTTCATTTTCATCCGGTTTTGAAGGAGTATTACAATTGATACCGGAAGATCAAAAAGAAAAAGCTGCGGAGCAGCTGACAAAATTTCCGCCCGCTATTTTTCTTTTAATCAGTGTTTTACAGGCAATAGCCGCAGCTTACACAGTAAACGCGGTTTTTGCCTTCGGAGAAGAACTTGGCTGGCGCGGATATTTATTAAAAGCGTTAAAAGAAAAGAATTTTTTATTTGTTAGTTTAATTACAGGAGTTGTATGGGGTATA
>Ga0209755_10006902_pt1 | contig 12429 bp, 8 predicted proteins | sample TergutCo191P1_FD_187301 | JGI IMG/M metagenome (GOLD analysis project Ga0209755, IMG submission 187301) | Cornitermes sp. P1 segment gut microbial communities from Petit-Saut dam, French Guiana - Co191P1 (SPAdes) (version 2) | ecosystem: Host-associated > Arthropoda: Insects > Digestive system >... | reverse complement strand
ATCAATCGGATCGTAACGCCCGATTTGATGATCGATAAAAATCATAATATTGTTTTGTAAACCGTAATTGATATAATTCATTAAAGTATCATGTCTTAGAATACCGATTTCACCTTCGGGCCAGACAGTCCCGTAAATCAAATAAAACGCCTTGCGGACTTTTTTTCCTCCGGCAGCTTCATACTCTGCGGCAAGCTCTGTAAGCTGCTGATCGAGCTCTTCGATTGAAAACCGCCCTAAAATGCCCATATTCCGTGAATTGGGATGCCCGTAATAAGCGAGAATATCGTTATTTAAAAGCATAGAAATCTGATACTCGGCTTTTTTTTTCAAATTTCCGATTTCTTCTAAGGTGTTCACCCAATACGGTTTGGAAGTATCGCTTCTTTTCATGTTATTGAATGTCTCGGTAAACAACATATGCGGAAAAATAGGCGCGACACTATTGATAATATTTGTATCGGGCATTGTAGATGCAAAAATAGGTATGACGGTACAGCAAACTAATGCAATAAACAGGGCTGCTTTGCAAACTTTGTTTATGCCGGGCTTAACGGTGTTTTTTCTCATTGGTTTATTTTCGGTAATATTGAGGGAAATCTGAAATAATGTATTTTATACTCAATATTAACAACCCCCGCTCATCGCAATCCTGCGTTCTCTTACCAGATTGAGCCTTTTCTTTAATTCCTGCGCTTGATCGCTTTTTATGAGTGATTTTAATTCATCGAGGCTTTTTTCAAATTGATTGATGCGGTTTAAGAGGGCGCCGCTGTTTTCCAGAAAAAGTTCGGTCCACATGGGGGCGTTCAGCATGGCGATGCGTGTAAGGTCTTCAAAACTGCCGCCGCCAAAGCGCGTGATTTCCGTGTCGTGTTCACAATCTATCAGCGCGGCGGCTATTATATGGCAAAGCTGGCTTGTAAAGGCGATTTTACGGTCGTGTTCTTTGGGCGTTACTTCTGTTATTCGGGAAAATCCCATACTGTAAATTAAGTTTTTTAAAAAGTTTAAATTTTCCGGGTTGTTATTCGCAATAGGTGTTAGTATATAATTTTTTAAGTTAAAATTACAAAGATTAGAGTTATTAAAACCGCTTTTTTCCGCGCCTGCCATCGGATGCCCCGGAATAAAATCAATATTATCATTTTTTCTGTATTCACAGAATTTTTCTGCGGCAGCGGCTATGCTCTCTTTTGTCCCTGCAATGTCTGTAATAAGGCAGTTACTCTTAAACGAATCCTTCCATTGTTCAAGAAAACGCAGTATTGATGAAGGGTTCAAGCAGAGAAAAACTATGTCGCATAACGCGAGCATTTCTCCTGCGTTGGGAACGTCAAAACTTTTACCGATAAGCTCTGCTTGCAGCGCTGATTTTAAGGTTTCGCTGTCTTTGTCGCAGGCAAAAAGGCAATCTTGTGTAATAGAACTTTTTTCCCGCAGGGCTTTTGCTATCGCGCCGCCCATTAATCCAAGACCGATAATACCGATCTTACATTCTTTAATTAAACGCAATTAAATCACCTTTTCTTCAAGGGCGGCGTACTTTCGCAGAGTACCCATAAGATTGTCAAATAACTCAGGTGTCAGCGATTGTTCGCCGTCGCACAGGGCGTGTTCGGGATCATTGTGGACTTCAACAATAATGCCGTCTGCGCCTGCGGCGATTGCGGCTTTTGACATAGTCGGAACCATCCATGAAAGACCTGTTGCATGGCTTGGATCGACGATAACGGGCAGATGCGTTTTTTTCTTTAATGCGGGGATAATCGCAATATCAAGAATGTTACGTGTAAAATTATCAAAACCGCGAATCCCTCTTTCGCATAACACAATTTGGCTGTTTCCGCCGGACATAACATATTCGGCTGCCATTAAAAGTTCTGTCATCGTAGAAGCCATCCCTCGTTTAAGAAGTATCGGTTTTTTACTGCGTCCAAGCTCTTTTAAAAGATTAAAATTCTGCATGTTCCTTGCACCGACTTGAATCATATCCACATCATCAAATAATTCAATCTGGCTGATTTCCATTAACTCTGAAACAATCGGAAGACCTGTCGCTTTTTTTGCCTCTACAAGCAAACCGATTCCTTCACAGCCCATTCCCTGAAAACTGTAAGGGCTGGTACGCGGTTTAAAAGCGCCGCCGCGTAAAAATGCCGCCCCTGATTTTTTTACAGATGTAGCAATCGATACAAGCTGCTCTCTGCTTTCCACAGAGCAAGGCCCTGCAATTACCGCAAATGTACCGCCGCCGATTTTTGCTAACCCTGTTTGTACGGTTTTATTACCGGATTGAAATTCCAGCACTGTATCCAAAGGATGAAACATACGGTTAGCGCGTTTATACGGCTCTTGAACACGGATAACCCTGTCTACAAAACGGTTTGCACGTAACGCTTCATCGTTTATTACTGTTGTGTCACCGACAAGCCCCAGCACAACTTGCGAAGCGCCATGCGATGCGTCAACCTTTACACCTAATACTTCCAGATCGGCAATTATCTTTGTAATTTCTTCGTTACTGACACCCGGTTTTATTGCTATTATCATTTTAAGCTCCTGATTTTTAGATTATAGCAAACTTCATCTTTCTTGTCTCAAAGCTTAAAAGCAGATATAATTACCGTATATTATTTATGAAAAATCAAAAAACTGAACACCAAAAACAGCAGGCAAATTATACTTACACAGCGGCGGCATTATGCGCCGTAGGCGCGGAAAAAGTTGTATCAAATGAACTGCGTAAGCTCGATTTTAAAGTTGATGAATCCCTGTACGGCAGGGTGCGTTTTAAAACAGATTTAAAAGGCCTTTATCAGGCGTTGATAGGGCTTCGCGCCGCAGACAGAGTGCTTTTGGAAATCGCTCAATTCAGGGCGGTTGATTTTGACGATTTATTTGAAGAAACAGCCGCCGCGCAATGGGAAAAATATGTCCCTAAGGGGATGGGTTTAAAAGTCGCCAAGGTGCGGACAAACCGCTCGCAATTAAGCGCGGAAACAAGCATTCAATCTGTCGTTCACAAAGCGGCAGCGCAGCGTCTTTGCGGCAAGTACAAAGTGAGCCGCCTCCCCGAACCTAAAATGACTCCACGGACAGCCGAAAGCGCAGACCTTGTAAAAGTCGCAGAAGTGCGGGTTTATATTGAAAAAGATACGGTATCCCTCCTTCTTGACTTAAGCGGAGAGCCTCTTTTCAAACGCGGCTACAGAAGCGAAGGCGGCGTTGCTCCTCTGCGGGAAACGACGGCGGCTTCCATCTTGTTACTGTCAGGTTGGAAACGCAAGTTCCCTCTTTATGACCCGTTCTGCGGTTCAGGCACTATCCTCATCGAAGCGGCGATGTATGCTTGGGACATCGCTCCCGGACTGGGAAGAAATTTCGCGCTGAACGATCTGCTAATCGCTGATAAAAAAACAGAACAGGATGTGCGGGAAGATTTCCGTTCAAAAATTGATTTTAACCGCCTTGTCAGAATCGCAGGCAGCGATGAAGACGCTCGTTCCGTATCCATTGCAACCTCCAATGTCGCTCGTCTCCTTGACATCGCAGAAGAGCGCTCCCCTCAGCGCGGAATCCGGTCTATTGACGGGATTAGTTCACAGACGCTTACCATTCCGGGTATCGGGTTAAAAACCGTCTCCATGTCTAAAGCCCTTTCCCCTTTTGAGGACAGCGAAGAAATATCACCGCAAGGTTTCTTAATCACAAATCCGCCTTACGGGAAACGGCTCGGCGATCAAGCTAAGGCAGAACAAATTTACAAAGAGATGGCGGGTTTGGAGCAAAGATTCCCCGGCTGGAAAATCGCTGTGATAACCGACCATAACGGGTTTGAAAGTATCTTTGGCAGAAAAGCGGATACTTGCCGTGAAATAAGTAACGGCGCAATTCCTTCCTATTTTTTTCAATATGATGTATGATTAAATAAAGCGTTGTTAATTAAGGAGGAAAAATGGCAATCGCGGTTGAGCATGATCAAAGGCGTAAAAAAATTCTGGAGAAAGCCCTTGCTGTTTTTATGGACGATGGTTTTGAGAACGCTACATTTCAAAAAATAGCGGATCGGTGCGGCATTACAAGAACAATTTTATATCTTTATTTTAAAAATAAAAAAGAAATTTTCACATACAGTATAAAACAATTATTATTAAGCGTTGAAGAAAAAATTAAGTTAATTATCGGTAATAATTCTTTGAGCAGTATAGAAAAAATTACCAATGTGCTTTTGTCGATATTTAGCTTGTTTGAACAGAACCGCCAGCTTCTTTCCGTTATACTGGATTATCTTCTGCATATTTCAAAAAGCGACGCTAACCCTGAAGAACTTGTTAGGCGCAGAACTGTAAAACTGCGGCATTTTTTATCTAATATGATAATTGCAGGTATAAAGTCAGGAGAATTAAAAAAAACAGATGTTAAAATTTCTACAGATTATCTTTACAGTTTTGTTGAATCTGCCATTTTTCAATTAGTTGTATTAAAACGCAAAAACCTCAGCGAATTAAATGATACTATAGTGTTTGCGATTAAACATTTTGAAAAAGAAAATTAATTTATACTTTTTTTAAATATATAATACCTTAATTTATCCAGAAGAATTTCATAATCCAGCGGTTTCCCTATATGATCGTCCATTCCTGCTTTAATGCAATGATTAATATCTTCTTTAAAAACATTTGCAGTCATGGCAATTATCGGAATCCGTTTTTTGTATTTTGATCTTGTCTTTAATTTTTCTTCTATCGATCTGATTTCTTTAGTCGCTTCGTAGCCGTCCATTCCGGGCATATGAACATCCATAAGTATCATTTCATATCTTTCAGGTTCTTCAATAAACATTTCTACAGCTTGCAATCCGTCTGCCGCGCAATCTATTTCCAAATTTGTTTCTTCAAGAAGCATTAATACAATTTCACGGTTTATTTCCATATCTTCTACAAGCAAAACCCTATGACCGGAAAAATCTTTTTCTTTTACAATGTCTTTTAAAAGTTCCTGTTCTTTTTCTTCTTCACAGTGTTCTACTTTTACTGTAAAAGTAAAAGTTGATCCCTTGCCGATTTCTGATTCAACCCAAATCATCCCGCCCATCATCTCGACAAATTTTTTGGATATCGAAAGCCCTAAACCTGTACCGCCGTAAGTGCGAGCAGTGCTTGTTTCCGCTTGTTGAAACGCCTGAAATAAATAAGCCTGATGATCTTTACTGATACCGATTCCCGTATCTGATACAGAAATTTGCAAGGTACAAACACTTTTTTTTTCTTTTATTAATTTTGCATCAAGATTGATAAGACCGTATTCGGGTGTGAATTTTACCGCATTGCTTAAAAGGTTTGTAATAATTTGTGATAAACGCTGGTCATCGCAAATTATAAACTTTGGAATATTATTTTCAATATGCACCGTTAAACTTTGATGTTTTTCTTCCACACGGAAAGTAATAACATTTATAACACGTTGAAGTATTTTCTCAAAACTGCATTTTACCGGATACAGTTCAAATTTATTCGCTTCTATTTTAGACATATCCAATATATCATTAATTACACCTAACAAGTGAGTTGATGCATCCGCTATTTTATCAAGCGCATAATTTTTCCGTTCAAGGTTTTCTGCGTTTTTTGCGATTAAAGTCATATTGATTATCGCATTCATCGGGGTACGCATTTCGTGGCTCATGTTTGAAAGAAATTCGCTTTTTGCCTTGCTCGCGGCGGTAACTTTTGTAACCGCGTCTTTTAATTTAGTGTTGTAAATATCCAGCATGATTGCGCCTGCAATTGTACTTGCAGTCATTGCAATAAAACTTTTTTCTACATCTGTCCAATAGCGCGGGATTTTGCATTGTTCTACAGCAAGTAATCCCCATAAAAGCCCTTCGACATAAAGCGGCGCGCAGATAAAAGCATTTACGCTGTCATGCAGTAATTCGCGGAAATCATCTATCTTGCTTGTAGTCGTGTCAGGGCAAGAAAGTATCGGTACTGTAGCGCTGTTGTATAATCTTTCCGGGAAACTTGCTTTTACAATTTTGCCCGGATTAAAATTTTCTCTGCGAGGTAAATTATAGTCTGATGTCCATATATAAGACACCGATGCATCATCACTTTGAAAATCCTGTTTAAAAATTACAACTCTGGATACTTTATAATAATTTCCAAGTTTTGTAATCGCTTCATTTACAAGTGTATGCGTATCCCCTGATGTCACAAAACTCCGCGAGATATCTGAAAGCAATTCCTGTTGATCAAGACGGTCTTTTAACTGCTTGCTTTGAATTTTAAATTCTTCGGTCATTTTTTTAATATTGCGAAGATCATATTGATAACTTAAAAGTAAATACTTGCCTTTGTATTTTGTCCGTGTCAGAGTGATTTCAAAAGGAATAAGTTCTCCGCGGCATGATCGGTGCATCCATTCCATTGTCATTTTTTCACCGTTTAATACACGTTTATTTGATTCTTTCATACTTTCATAAGAGTTATCGCCGTTTGGCTGATACTCCGGCGAAAACTCATAAAAATGTTCTATAAAGTATTGTTTATCGCATCCAAATAATTCAAGATTTGCATTGTTTACATTCATTACACGTAAATTTTCATCAAATAATATAAAACCGATACGGGAAGCGTTAATAATTGAACGGTTAAGTTCATTTTCTTCCGCGATAATATTTTCCATTTTTTTAATATTAAGCAGATCGTATTGATAACCTAAAACTATATATTTACCATTATACATAGTTCTTGTCAGTGTAATTTCAAAGGGTATTATTTCCCCATCAGATGTTTGATGCTGCCATTCACGAACTTGTTTTTCACCATTTAATGCTTTTTTTACAATCTCTATTGTTTTCTCGCTTGATTTTGATCCGTCTGCCTGATATTCAGGTGAAAATTCATCAAAGTGTTCACAATAATATTCTTTTGTTGTTTTTAATTGATGTACAATTGCATCATTACATTCAATTATATTTACATTATCATCAAAAACAGTAAAACCGATAGGAGAGCCGTTAAGAGTTGCACGGTTAAATTCATTTACATTAGCAATCTTACGTTCCATATCTGTGCGCATAACGGTATTTGCGCAAAGAAAAGCGGCAGAGCGCATTATTTCTGTTGCGTCATCTTCAAAAAAAAGTTCTTTCTCTCTGTCTTCAAAAAGTACAAACCCCCAAAATTCGTTGTTTAAAAAAACAGGAGAAACAAAAACAGAAACAACGCCGAATGTTTTAAGTATCGCAGCCTCATGTTTCGGCAGCAAACGCGCAGGGCTGTTTATCGATTCACCGCTTTTTAAAATAAATTCCCAAGACGGGGCAAGTTGTGAATAAGTTACATCTTTTAAAACCGCAGTTGGAACTGTCGTGCCTCCCGATTCCCTGTCCCAACGGTATATCTGCGATGTATGCAAACCGTCCGATTTTAAAAAATTGCGCCAAACAGAAAGCCTGTCAAGACTTATCATGTCGGCGATAAGCCTTACACCTTCTGTCATCATTGCCTCAAAAGATTCCTGGCTTTCTGATAAAAAAGTGACAGCCATCTTATTCAGCATATTCGCCATTTTTTCACGGCGTTTAAGCGCTTCGACAGCTTTGTTTGCGTTATCTGACATTTCCGCTCTGATAATCGCATTGGCGCACAAACGCGCCGCCGAAAAAATTAAATCGGAACAGCCTTCATCAAAATAAACATCGTTAGTATGATCCTGAAGCGCGACCGCCCCCCAAAATTCTCCATGTGAAAAAATAGGGACTATTAATATTGATTTAACTCCAAACTCGTTTAGAAACACCGCTTCTTCTTTTGTCATATCGGTTTTTCTGACTCTGATACATTCATCTTTCATTAAAGTTTTAAGCCATTTTTCTATTATTGGAATTTTCGGCAATATCGTTAAGTCTTCATCGAGAGAGACAAGCCCCTTATTTATTTTATCCCAACGATACAATTGACCAAAACGCGCTTCTCCTTCGATATTCATTCTGCGGTAAATAGCGACGCGATCCAATCCTACAGCTTCAACGATTGACTTTAATCCTCTTGATATAACATCATTAAACTCTTTCTCAAGATGGGATGTAAAAATATTTACTGATGTATTTATAGCGTCAACTATTGCGGCGCGGCGTTCTGTAATATTTAATTTATTAGTATCTTCTTCTTTCATTTCCATCCCGGTAAACTAAAACATCGGTCTATTATAAATATAGTAAATTATACCATGTTATTCATTTCTAAAGAATAGATACCTTTAGAAAATCATCAGGTTTTTCATAAAATTGAGATGATTTTGACCGGAGATTTTCATTAAATATACCGGATTATCGTTTTATTCAGGTTTTTATCTTGAAATTTTTTCTTTTTAAGAAGATACTATGGATAATGGATACTGGTCAGGCGGTTTATGTAACAAGCCAGCTTATTCTTGGAGCGATTGCCGCTTTTTTAGCGGTTTTTCTCTGGCCAAAAATAAGAGATGCGGCTTGGATGTTGATAATTTTCGGAATCATTGTCGCATATACAGAAACCGTTTATTCAATTATTAAAATCTTCGGTATTAATGCCGACTCTTTTTTAATTTTTGAAACAATTCCATTAATATCGTTTATATTACCGACTATAAGGATGCTTTTTTTTATCAGCGCATTCATTATAATGATTTATAGACAAACCCGGCAAAAATAACCTGATTGTAAAAATAAAATTTTAACTGTCAGACAGCCGGTTTATTAAGGAGAATAAAAAATGAAAGCAGTAATAATTGGAATTATCATTCTTGCCGCCGCTGTTTTCGCAATTTTACCTGCAGGTAAAATCGGCTTCGGTCTTGGATGGGGAGAAGACGTGTTAACCTTTCTCCGCGGCGCTGTTCCCGTCATCGCGTTTATAGTAGGGCTTATCGCGGTCTTTATCGGGATAGCCGATATTAAAGACAGGGCTGAAGCGAAGAAAGAAGAAAAAGAAGCAAAAGAAAGCATAGAATAATTTGTTAGCTGCAAACCTTGTTTGTGCGGAAAACAATTTCAGACTAATTGAAAAATAACGTTCCTTTTTGATTGCCTGCCGCAAGCGCTTCCAAACAACGGGATTTGCCGCCGTTTGCAAGGATTGCAGGTATTCCGTAGGAAAGAGCAAGTTCTGCGGCATCCAATTTGGTAGCGATACCGCCTGTTCCGAAATTATTCGCCGCTCCTATGCTGATGTTTTTCCGTATTTCTTCAATGTTGCGTACTTCTTCAACTAACGCTGCATCCTGAAATTCTTTCGGGTTTTTATTAAATAACCCGTCTATGTCACTGAAAAGAATTAAAAGGTCTGCGCTCCATAAAATCGCGGAACGCGCCGCCAATGTATCGTTATCGCCTATTTTAATTTCTTCGACAGAAACAGTATCGTTTTCGTTGATGATCGGAATGATACCCTCATCTACCAATGTAAAGAGCGTGTTACGCATGTTAAGCGTTCTGTTAGAATCGTTAAAATCTTCGCGGGTTAAAAGTATTTGCGCTATAAAAAAATTATGCTGTTCAAAAGCGCGTCTCCAAGCTTTCATTAATTGCACCTGCCCCACCGCGCACAGAGCTTGCCTGTAGTGAATATCTTTTTTACGCGCCCATTTATCTAAAGTTGAAAGACCTGCAACCTGCGCGCCGGAAGAAACAATCACAATTTGTTTGCCTTGTTTCATAAGGGATGCGATTTGATCGGCAAGCTCATCAAGAAAAGCAAAATTGATCTTTCCGTCTTTGCCTGCAAGAGTGTTAGAACCTATTTTAATAATTATTTTCCGCGCATCATTAATTAATTTTGAAATCATGATTATTCCCGTATTTGCCCGCTGCCTGTTATAAGATATTTTATTGTAGTGAGCGCATCAAGCCCCATCGGCCCTCTTGCATGAAACTTTTGCGTGCTGATTCCCAACTCCGCGCCGAATCCGAACTGACCGCCGTCTGTAAAACGTGTCGATGCATTGACATATACGCAAGCCGCATCAACTTGCTTTTTAAACATTTCCGCAGATTTTAAATTTTCTGTAATAATCGCTTCGGAATGTTTTGTCCCGTAACGATTGATGTGTGCAATCGCTTCTTCGCAGGACCCGACAGTTTTTACCGCAAGAATATAATCTAAAAACTCTGTTTCCCAATCTTCTTCGGTTGCGTTTTTTACAACTAAGCCTGTAGGCGGACCTTCAATGCCTATACCCATAGCTTCTCTGGATTTTTTATCGCATCGCAATTCTACACAAACAGGGTTTGCCTTACCTGCGATTTTTTTTATCAGTTCCGGCATAACATAAGAAAGAGAAGCGTTATGAACAAGAAGGGTTTCTACCGCATTACACACACCCGGTTTTTGAAGTTTCGCATTAAGAATTATTTCTATTACATTATTAATATCAGGCGTTCCTAAATACGGAAACGGAAGTTCAACATAAATGTGGCAGTTACCTTCTCCTGTTTCGATGACAGGGACACGCGCATTTTCCACAACACGGCGTATCAACTCATGACCGCCGCGGGGAAGGACAGCATCAATATAATCACGCGCAACAAGTATCTCGTCAATTTCATCCCTGTTACCGGATTGAGCAAGTTCGACAGCTTCCGCTATCCCGCCGCCGCTTTTAAACCCCGCTTTGATGGCGCGAACAAGCGCTTTATTTGATTCAAGAGCGGATGAAGAGCCGCGTAATAGAATCGAGCAGCCTGCTTTATACGCAAGAGCGGCGCAGTCAACTGTTACATTGGGGCGCGATTCGTAAATAATTGCCGCAACACCCAGAGGCACTGTCACTTTTTCAATTTGCAAACCGTTAGGCAAGGTCCATCCTGCTTGCACTTTGCCGATAGGGTCTTCCTGCCTTATAACAATTTCTATCCCTTCGATGATACCGTCAATCCTCTTATTGTTAAGAAGCAGGCGGTCAACAAGGCTTTCTTTCATGCCGCCCTTACGCGCCTGCTCCACATCACCGGCATTGGCTTCAAGAATAGCGGCGCGGTTTTTATTAATCTCTGCGGCGGCGGAAGCGAGAGCTTTGTCCTTTTCGGAACGGTTCTGCACTGCAAGTTTAGTTTGCGCTTGTTTGAGAGATTTAAAAACAGTTTCTAACGAAGATGACATATTTTCAATTTAATATATTTTTGTTTTAGCTTCAAGGCGTGCTTTTAAGCGTTAATTATTATTAATAAATTTGATAACATAAAACAAATCCTTGCTTTTTTTTTTTAATTAAGTGTTATAATATTATTAATTAATATCAAACAAAAAGGCGGAAAAAATGATTATATTAACTTTAAATTGCGGATCGTCATCGGCTAAATATCAAGTTTATGATTGGGAAAACAAAGATGTGCTGGCGGTGGGTATAGTAGAAAAAGTGACAATAGGCGGATCTTTCATTTCTCACAAGGCGAAAGGTAAGGAAGAAGTAACTTTTAACCATGATTGCCCGACTCATACCGATGCGATTAACCTTATCATCAAAACATTGACAAGCAAAGAAAACGGCGTAATCAGCGATATGTCAGTTATTAAAGCGGTCGGTCATCGTGTTGTTCACGGCGGCGATAAATTTACTAAATCGGTAATTGTTGATAAAGCCGCGATGGAAGCATTCACAGCGATGCAGGATTTAAGCCCCCTGCACAATCCCGCTAATATTATGGGAATAGAAGCGGCGAAAAAAGTACTGCCCGATGTACCGCATTGCGCAACCATGGATACGGCATGGCATCAAACCATGCCTCCTGAATCTTACTTGTATGCAGTCCCGACTGAATGGTACGAAAAGTATCAAGTGCGCCGTTACGGTTTTCACGGGACAAGTTTTCTTTACACTGCAAAACGCGCCGCTGTGCTTTTAGGACAAGACCCTTTTAAAACAAATCTTGTTATCTGCCACATCGGAAATGGCGCGTCGATTAACGCTGTTAAAAACGGGTGTTCTTTTGATACATCAATGGGAATCACTCCTTTGGAAGGGCTTGTAATGGGGACACGTTCAGGCGATGTTGATCCTTCACTGCCTTTCTACATTATGCGAAAAACAGGCATGAGTGCTGTTGAAGTTGAGAACGCTCTTAATAAAAAAGCAGGTCTTTTGGGATTAACAGGAAAATTTACAGACAGACGCGATATTCAAGCTGCCGCTGTTGCAGGCGATAAGCAGGCGTTACGCGCACAGTTAATAGAAGCGCATCATATAAAGAAATATATCGGCGCTTATCAGGCTGTGCTTGGCAGAGTGGATGCTCTTGTTTTAACTGCGGGTGTCGGAGAGTTTGCATGGTTCATTCGGGAAAAAATTCTTGACGGACTGGAAGGTATCGGAATGAAGTATGATCCTGCAAAGAACAAAGTTGCTTGCACAAGAAATACAGAAACGATGATCAGCACGCATGAT
>Ga0209755_10006901_pt1 | contig 12430 bp, 12 predicted proteins | sample TergutCo191P1_FD_187301 | JGI IMG/M metagenome (GOLD analysis project Ga0209755, IMG submission 187301) | Cornitermes sp. P1 segment gut microbial communities from Petit-Saut dam, French Guiana - Co191P1 (SPAdes) (version 2) | ecosystem: Host-associated > Arthropoda: Insects > Digestive system... | reverse complement strand
ACGACCGATGAGGTAATTCAACAGCACAGTCGCAAGCTCCTGATGATGGATATATTAATGTCCGAAACATGTTGAGCACATAAGAAGTGAAATAAAATAGTAAGTGACATAAAGTTGGTCTTTTATTCTTCAACTATTACAATGATGCATTGTCCAATAAACATAAGATTGTTTATTTATATTTTGAAAACAGCCGTGTATTGTACTTGCTGCAGCTAGTTATGAGTGATGGTGATACTAGACATGCCAGCACTTATAATTGTTTACTGACAGACTTCCCTGAAGTGTAAAAATTTAACTTACTGCCCTTGTCTAGAAGCTAAATGAGTCCTTAGCCAGTCAAAAAATTTCTCACATTTTATGGATGTGATGTTTCATTATTACATTCACAAGAGCTGGCAACTTGTCCCGCTCCTGTGTCTGATGAATTTAGTCCACACCATCCCATTTTGTTTTTTAAGATCTGTTTTCTATTTGATATTGTCCAGCACTTTAGAGTACTGTATCACTTTTCTTTATATCTTACTGTTATTTATAATACATTTGATATAACAGTCATTTTCCCACTCCATTTCATGTCATTGTGTCCTGATGCTATTGTACCATCTTTGTTCTCCATTGTTTTAAAATGTTAAGTGTAGTACTGAACATATACGTTTATTATGTGTCTGCTGTTTTAAATGTGGCAAATAGTTAATTTTTTGACATGATCTGTGTTTATTGTGAAAATATATGGGTGAAAGTCTTTTCTTTTTAGAGTAACCAGTGTGTTTGTCAAGGATGGAGTTTGTTTGCTTCTTTGTGTTATAGGGTGCCTGCATTTTTCCACACCTAGTAGTAGTGTTTTCATGATTTGTGTGAAATTTAACTGTGGAAGAACTTGCTTGTAACATATTTATTGAGGATTAGTCAGTTTACCTTATCCACCAGTATAATACCACCATAATCACATCACAGGAATTCATTAGCACAAAATTCTGTGTCTAATAGAATGACCCATGGAGTAGTCCAACGAGTTCAGTGCCAAGTGGCTCAACAGTAGCATCTCCCACACCGGCTGTAGACCCATGGGCTCCTGTGCCTTCCTCTACAGTAGAGCCGATCCATCACAAACCAGCAGCAGCAATGGATCCATGGCGTGCAGTGTCGCCACAACCTCCTGCACGTCCACCTATACCTGTAAATGATCCATGGTCACCCAGTACAAACACCGAGCACTCCAGCCCTGGCACCACTAGTACCAGATGTGGTGTCTCAAGTCCCAGTGGAGGAGATCTGGATGAGTTTGATGTTATAACTAACAGAGAGCGACCAGCATTGAGCAACTCCCAGGTCAACAATGTTAACTCCCTAAACAATAATGGTTAGTAGTGTTAATATCTTTCTGTTTGTTCCAAAATTACATATATTAGTTTCATTTCTAAGGTTCTACATTGACTTTACCAAACTTCAGGTTCCTACAGTAATATTAATAAATACTCAAGACCTCTGGGATGTTAAACCACGCTGACTGCTAAGTAGCTACTGACATTCCAAAGGAGCATTGTGCTTTCATCATAAAGAGTCAAGCAGTTTTCTTGGACTGTGTTGCAGAGGCACTACATTCCTCTTCAGTGTTGGTAGCAATTTGCCGGTGAACATGGTATAACGTCCCAGAATATGAAAGTGCCATGTTGACTAAAATATGATATTCACCTTTTCCCTTCAAGTACCTCTCAAAGAAACTGTTCACATGTGCTGTGTGCCCATATTCAGTTCTGTTACCTATTTGGAAGGGAAAGGGTGTGCATTCCAAAGTTGCAAGGGTAGCCCAGACAACAGATTGTCAAGCTGTCTGTTATTGTGGTAAGTCCTTTAACATTATTGAACAGCTTTTTATTTCTGGATCTGTAGACAGTTACGTATATTCTGTTGACCAAAATTGTTTGTCTTATCCCTTTTTACATTTTTGTTATGCTTTAGAGATCCAGATTTTCATCATCATTTTATCTAATTTCTGTTTGAGGTGAAATCAGATTTACATTTTTATAATCCATGAATAGTATGTGAATTATGTGGGGAAATAAGAATCCAGTTTTCTTTTAAAATTGTAGCATAAAGTATATACACATGTAAAGATTTATGATGTGAGCTGCACTGGACTCAGATATTTCTTTTCACCTATGTTCTGTGAATATACACCAAGTGAATTACTGAGTAAGGTAGATGGAGGTGAGGTAGTGGTGAGTATAGAAAAAGGAAGTTCTGGCATGGGTCATCCAACAAGCCACACTTGAAAAATAAGGCAGTATCTCTGTCAGTGGGACCATATAGAAGCCAGCTTGTTAGGCAACAGTGACTGTGAAACTGATGTGAAAATCACTGCGTCCATCTAGATCCTTTGTGGTAGATGTTGAAGGTGGAGAAGACTGCTGAATCTGGTGATTTGTACCCATCCACAATGTAAGTAGGGAAAATTAAATAGTACAGGTATCAAGTTCCTCTTCCTGAAGTTGGCACAATAATTCCTGGCTGATTATGATTATAACTGCATAAAAACAGGATTGGAAAAAGCACAGGTCATGGACGTCATGGTGAATTGACTGGTAGGGGGCCTAGTAATAAGAATGAGAAGCTGTATATGGTACTGGTGGCAGTTGTTACTGCTTATAGCATGGTGTTGCTGCCTAAGAGATGGTCACAACAGGGGAAGTATATGTCACCTGTGTCTGGTGGGAAGACTGTGGCAAGTTCTTTGTTATTCCAGTAAAATGGCCATGTAAAGAAGATGGCTGCAAGTGTAAGCTGTGTTCCAAGTGAGATCAGAGTTATGCTACCATATTTAAACTAACAGTGATTAAACATGCTGAAAAAATGAAAAATTGCAATGCAGCAAAAATGTTCAGGGCTGTGGAAGCTGATAAATATGAACTGTACCTAAAAATCTCTCAGTGGACACAAGATGGGCATTTCCAGCAGTTTGCACAGGGACTTGTTGAATCTGTGCATTTAAATAGAAAAACTTTAGTGCCAGGTATGTGTGACACAGTAAATTTTAAAGCAGGGGAACTTGCCAAATCACAAAACAACACATGTGTTTACATGTGATACAGAGGAACAGGTTCTTTCCTTGCCAGAAATTGCCAGCAGACTTCAAAGGGAACCTTGTTGCTTTTGAACAACATGTGATAAGAGTTTAACAAATGAACAGTTATATCTTAAGCTAAATAGGAAATGCCAATGAAATGCGGGTGTACTTGGATGTGCCATCAAATATTACTGTCAATGATGTTAGGATAATAGGTCAGTAGTAATGAAAACATTGCATAGTAAAAATGTGCAAGTAACCTTTACGATGTTGGTGGTAACAGATGGTAGCATGTTGCCACCACACATGGTTGTGAATTGCAAAACAGTACCAAAGGAGCACCTGCTTAGAAGAATGATTGTCAGATGCAGACCTGAAGGTTGGGTGACCAGTGAGTTTGTGAAGATTCTCTTTGACATTGATATGGAACAGAAGATCAAGGGGATGCTTCTAAGCAAATGAGGGATGCTGATAGTGGATACATTTTAGGGACACTTAACTCCAGAAATAAAAGTCACAATTACCAGTAGTTATATGAACACATATGTGGTAATCATATCTAGAGGGGTTTTTTTTCACAGCTGCAGATGTTAGATGTTGTGGTGAACAAACCTTTCAAAGAGTGCCTAAAGTGGTTGTGTAGTGAGTGGCTCACGACAGGGCGCCATGCTCTGCCTCCAGCTGGAAGAATCAAGATGCCCGTTGCCATGCTTCTTTGTCAGTTAATTATCATGGCATGGCAGGGCATGGCACCAGAAGTGATTGTGAAGGGTTTAAAAAAAGTGCTGTATATCCAGTACACTGGATGGGACCAATGATGGTACACTGTGGAATGACTGTAAAGAAAGAAGATTGAGTATGAGGTTGACTGAAGGCCTGGACTGTGAAGATGGCCACTCTACAGACAGTAAAGATGAAGAGAGTGACACTGATTGGTAAAGGTAGATAGAATATGACATGTATTGTGGTATCAGATTGATAGTAAAATATTTTTTTAGGATGTCATATTAGGAGGGTCATCTTTGTTTTGGATAAATACATTTTCCTTGGCAGATGTGTTGTGTTTTGTTGGTTGCTATAGATCAGGGTCACCTATTCAGTAAATATGGTAACAGTGTTCATTGATTATGAAACACATGATTGTGATGAACAGGGAATTTGTTTGTTGTTTGATCGTATTTTGCAAATGGTAGGAGATGGTGTATTCATTTAGTTGTAGCTGATATGTATTTAGTTAATGTTAGTGGATGTGTAACAAGTGAGAAGTAGATGTTAGTATCTCAGTTCACACGTTCAACATTGGCAGCATGTAAGTGTTAAATCCCTCATGCAAGGAGATATTTATGAATAGGGGGGGGACTAACATTTATCAATTTGTGTCATAACAATATTAAATTTTTGCCCACAGTAGCGTAAGTTTCATTGTATCTTGTGACGAAAATGGAGTACTTATTATTTTGATGCCGACACTGCAGTTCATATGTTGAGGCTGTCATCACAAAATTCATTATCATTGTACCATATTTACCCAAAAGTAAGGTGACTCTTTCTAAGACGACCCCCCAAAAAATCAAACATCTTCTAAAAAAATAGTTTACTATTAATTTTGTTCAGTTAATATACAATGCATGTCAGATTCTATCTGCCGCTACCATTCAGTGTTACTGTCTCCATTTTTACAGTCCGTGCCTTTATCTTCCTCACACTCACTCCTAACATCCTTCTGTCATTCCACAAGGTATCATCATCGGTCCCATCCACTGCATTGGATATACAGCACGTCTTAAAACGCTTCGCAGTCACTTCTGGTGAGATGTGCTGCCATGCTGTTCTGATCCAAATTGACCAAATACTGCACTTATAATTTTAGGTTTGCAAACTTGCTTGATCCCATAAAGATTCACAGTTTTCTCCACATATGGTTTTAGTGCTGTTAAGAATTTAAATACATGTGTTCTGGATTTCTCTGTCATGTCTCTGGTCTAATCTGTCTGAGTTTGTAGCTTTTTTAGGGTTTTTGTAATATGTTGATAGGTCAAGGTTTTATTTTTGAGCTTTGTAGTTAATTTGTAATTTTTCAACTGCCATTTTCTTGTTACTACCCTTGGGCTAGATCTGTTTTCAGGTGCATATCTTAAAAAGTACTGTTTCAGTGGTCCCCAGTTACTGTGAATAGCTCTCATTCTAAGGGTCCATCAGATTAGGTGCTTCTTTATGTATAAATTGAAATAAATCCGGCTTCCAAAACATCGTATTTCTTTAAAACATTGAGTGATGAAAAAAGTCCCAAAAAGGAAGATTGTGTCAGTTAACTTCATTTGTGTTCTGTTCTCTGTTCTGGATTTTTTTACCCTTGAAGATGGGACTGTATTTTGTCCCAAAGGAATTACCACCCAATGCTGTGGCATATCTGAGAAGAGAGGAGATCTCACGCGACAATTTGGTGATGCAGTCCATTGTTGGACTCCACATTGTCAGGTTCAGAGCGAACCAGTTTGACGCGGTGCAGTTTGACACTTCTTACGCAAATTTAAGATGACCTCACATATTTGAGTGCCAAATTTAAAGGAAAAACCTCATCTTGCACACATTTTACACACTGCACAAAGTTAGGTTTCTGCTGCACTGTCAGCAAAGTTGAGTGTTCTAATCACTATTAGTAACTTCCTTCATATGACACAGTTCAGTACATCACCCCACAGAGGCCTGCTTCGCACTTTCAGCAGTACACTTTAGTGCATTTTTTTTGGTATGGTGTTCACTTCTTTCCACATCCACTTGGGATTACCACAACACTTTCCCTCTTGTTTAACAGATCTGATTTCTGTATAACAAATGATCCCTCCAAATAAACCTGCCAGCTGGGCTACTCCAAGATTGCCTTAGAATTTGTATATCAACACAGGCGAGAAATCCTTTGTGAATTCTTTTAGTTTTTAAGTTTTTATTTATCCCTGGAACTCTGGAAAATACAGATTTCTGAATCATGCCTGTTTTTCACCGCACTCTAATTCAGAATCTGTATTTACACATTTAGAAGTGGCCATGTTTGTTCTCTTCCTCGTTTTCGCCACTGCTGCTGTTGAAATTTGAATTTACTTCAAATGTCATTGTTGGCTACTTCACTAGAAGTGTCACCATCTGATTTACTACTCCAGTTGTTTTGCCTGTTTTAGCCCCCCCCCCAGCCGCCCAACTGTCTTCTGCATTACTGTTTGGCCCTTGATTTTTCATCTAGCTGTGGTCACCCTAATCATCAGCTGCATAAAATCACAGCTGACTGATATTTTTAGACCTGCATGCAGGGAGAGGCTGTAAATGAAAATAAAGGCACGCCTTGTGCCAACCTTTAAAACTGTTTGTTGCATTGCATTTGTCTAGTATGTTCCCTGTTATGTGACAAAGGCTGGCCAGATTTACTGAAACTACAGTCATGGATGAGTCTGATGGTAGAAGGTTGAAGCCAGTATCCCATATACAGTGAAACCCCTATTTTACATCATCATGTACAGATTACTGTAAAATTGTAAGATCAAGGAAAGTGTAAAATAAGGGAAACAAAGAAAAGCAGAAGATTGGTATTTCTCTCTGCCTAGGTCTTACTCATGATTAAAATCAAGTTTACACAGTATAATAATGCTTCATTTTTTGCAGACTTTCAAAACAATAGAACTTATTTTTTCATTAACTGTTTAAAATAAAGTTCATGAAATAGCAATCATTTGCAAAATCAGAACACAATAAAATTCATTTTTTAAACCAGTCCAATATTGTTATTTGTTTACATTTTTCGTGATGCTTCAATATGTAAAGTTCTTTTTCGAGCTTACTGCATGTCACTAGTATGTTGTACTTCACATCAAACTGCTGGATGTATTTTCTTGCCGCCTCTAGCCCTTGAAGAGCATAAAAAAATACTTGGTTCTCAGTAAGCTCTTCCTCCACTTCTTATTCTTCTCCTCCTTTTCCTTCTCCTCCTCCTCAAGTCAGTTGATTCTGCATGACCTGATCTACACTTTTCTATCTCACATACACTGGCATCAGCATACAGGACACATAATCATCTGATTCCATGCCTTATGGTTTCAAGGCGCACCAGTCGCCTTTTTCTTGTTTATTCAGCACATCAATGTATTCACCATCTGATGAAAAACCACACTTACTGAAGCAGTTCTCTGTAGTGGTTGGTGTTATCTGTCTCCAGGCTTCTGCGATGAAGTGAGGAGCTGTGAGGAGTTTGATCGTCATTTTGGATACATCACCAAGTAATTCTTCATCAATCATTGCTACTGTCATCTATATGAGTTGCTTTCTGTACTGGCATTTGAGAGTATGGATGATCCGCATATCCAGTGGTTGCAAATGGCTTCTGCAGTTTGGGAGGGAAAAATAGAAATGTTACATTTTTCAGAGCAGTGGTATCTCCTAGGTGTGCAGCACATTGGTCAATGAAGAGCAAAATTTTTCTGTTTTTTGCCCCTTTCTGGTGATACATTTGCACAAGAAACTCCTCCAAAGTGGCTGAAGTCATCCATGATTTGGAAGGTGCTTGGTATTTGGTGGGGAGTTTTTATACATTTCTGAAACAGTGGTGTTTGTTGTACTTGCCATTCTCCAGTGGATGTAATTTCTCTGTACCATCAGCATTGCAGCCTAGCAGAACAGTGACCCTTTGCTTTGATTTTGTTCCATCATGGCAAGAATCACCTTTGTATGTCAGTGTCTTACTGGACAGGAGATTATAGAAGAGTCCAGTTTCATCATTATTAAATATATCCTTTGACTGGTATCCGTAGATTATTTTGGGCAGTTCTTCGCTTGTCCAGTCCATCACTGTTTCAGGATTTGCAATGGAACTTTCTCCCAACATAGTCTTGTATACCAGGTCGTGTCTTTTCTTAAAACAGTTGATCCAGCCATTTGAAGTCTGAAAACTGTTGATACCTAGACAAGCATCTACATGTAGAGCCTTTTCCTTCAGGTGGTGTCCATCGATGGATGTGTTGGTGATGCAGGCTTGCTTGAACCACGCTGAAAGGATGGTTTCATGTTATTCCAGTGGCAAAGTCTCCATAGGTTTGGGTTCTTTAAAAAATGGTGGCCCGCAACACAAGTAACTTTTCTCTATTTCAGACCATTTACTCACTATTGTGTTTAACATAGATACCAACAAACCAAGCATTGCCACTAGAGCCACGCAAGTTCCCATGTGAGCATTAACTTTGGCTAATATTTGCATTTTTTCATCTCTAGAAAACACTTTGTTTCTTCATTTTCTTCTCATTTGAGGACATTTTCACAATTGATGGAAAGTTTTCAGCTTCACTAATGAAAATCATTGAACACTAAATGATTCCACACTTGCTTTCCCTACAGGAGTTAAAACAAAATTACTATGGCTTTGCGTGGCTTGGGTTGGCTTGCTTGCTTCCAATGCTTATATTATTCGCCGAATTCATTCTCACAACTGCAACAGTGCACATTTTATTGGCTAATTATGCTGGACCAATTATAACGCTTGTTAGTCGAAAGCTTCTCAGATAGAAACGCGTGTAAAATCAAGGGAGTTTCTGCTGGCGTGACTTCAGTATTTGAATGTACAATTGCAGAAAATGCAAAAGTGGAGACATGTAAATTCAGGGAAATTTTAACACTGTTCTTATGGCCTTTCAGTAATGACTGTAAATTTATAGTGTCAGTTCAGGGGAAACTTCAATTCAGAGGACGCAAAATTGAAGTTTCACCATAGGCTTAATAAAAACTGTTTGAAAATCACACACGCTGTTTGTTTATTGGTACACCACATGAAGGGAAGATGCTAACAGCAAATGATATGAATTCAGTTAATGACATTTGTTTCAAGATTTATGACCAGCGTTGTAGACTCAGTAAGCCAAAACTGATGATTCTTAGGTTTAATCCTAACATATGTATGAGTTATGAGGATAAGTCAAAAAGTAACATTCACAATTTTTTTATTTGGAATATAAGTTACAGTCACATTTTCAGCCCGTTTTTGGACATAGTCACCTTATCACTTGAGAAGTTACATGTTGGTAGATCAGAAAGTCAAAGCATTGGTGGTAAAATGATACGCCGTGCAGTCGCAGCCATTGCTTAAACCTTTGCTTTGATGTCTTCGTCAGTTTGGAAGAATAAAATTTGAAGGTGCTTCTTCATTTTGGGGAAAAAGTGGAAGTCTGACAGTGTCAACGATGGTGAAGGATGGCCCAGTGTTCAGGAGGTTCACAGTGGTATGAACAGTGTGATCAGGTATCATCCTGCAGTAACAGGACTCAGCTTCTCCATAGACTTACAGCTCACAGTGGATTCTCATGGGTGCAAAAACTTTCTGCCCAGGAAATGTGAACTTCAGATGGCACTTCTTCCTTTGTCCATTTTTTCAGTATGGTTTCCAGTGTTCATTTGATGCTGGTAAGGGTGTTTTGTCTGTAGTAGTGAACACACTGGCCACATGGTAGCAAGAGTAACATAATAACATACAGTACATTCACAAACCACTATTGGCATAACTTTCATGGGAATAAAACAGGGTAGCTTACTTTTTGACTTTCCCACATATTTTGTAATCTGTTTTGTGCATAACATTTCATACCTTAATCCCTTCCAAACAAGTTTCATAAACTGTAAGCCCAATTAGGCCTAGACAATGGTTAAGATATGAATATGATTTGTACAGGTGGAACCATTTCACCTGACCTGTTTGACCTGAGTCAACTTGGAGATGCATTGGAGAACAAACAACAGCAGAAGAAAACTCCACATAGCTTCCTGGGTGAGAACTCTTCTCTCGTGAATCTGGACAACTTAGTCACTGTCAGCAAACCTCCTTCAATGGCACCTTCACCAGGTAAGAACAGCAGAAGTTTGTTCTACCTCACATCTCATCTCATCTCCCGCATATTCCGAGTGACCTTTTGCCAAATGATTTTTCCCACCAAAATTCTATGTTCATGCCTTGTTTGTCCATTCCAGCAAGCATTCAGCTTTGCTTATATCAAACGCTTTCACTGGATATGATTGTGAAATAGTTCCATCCATCTGCAGTCTCCTATGTTTCTTATTTTTTTTAATGAAAAAGTTTCTGCAACAAATTTTTGCGTGAATTTCATGTTTCTTTTCCCATTGAATATATGTTAAGCTGTGCTAATTCCAAAGAGTAGTATTTTAAAATGATTCTGATTATACAGGATACTAAGTGTTATGAAACAAGAAATGCACATTATGACTGTTTTATTTATTTTTTAAATAGTTAAATTACAGTTATTTGTCAGGTCCCTGCTATTTACCATATTTACCTAAATATTAGATAATTTTGGAGGGGGGGGAGGGTTTTGGAGGAGGGTTAATTCGTTCTAAAAAATGGGAAACTGGGTTTCAGTCACACACAAAGTTAAACCCATTCTATGAATTGGGCAAATGTTTCTGAATCTGCCATTGCTAGGGAATAAAGAGATTAATGCACAAGTTAAAATAATTATGCACATTACAAGCAGGTCTTGCGTTACGCCAGGGATATATTCCTGAAAAATATCGTGCAAATCAAACATAAAATTCCCATTTAAAACATTGTATTTCCAGGGAGTTATGGGATTGACAGACTCATCCTATACAGTGTATGACTATACCAGCAGTGGATACATGGACCTGTAGAGTACATATGTTCTGTGTGTACAGTATACCTACATTTCTATACAGTGTATTCTTTTTATTTATAATGCAGTAAAAATGTAAGAGACTCACATCCATGGTTTTTGGTACATTTCATTCTGATGGGACTGTGGTAGTCACGCTACACAACCACATCAGATCCTGACATAGCACTTTCTGTAATTCTGTCAGCATTATCATAAATTGTGTGTATGCTACTATGAGCAAGTCTAACATTATGGCTTATGTCAACAGTTCATTCACCATTTCAAGTTGGCTTATTACGTCTAATTTCTCTGCAATACTGATTATCTTTCGCCAGTTTTTCACTTGGATTGCACTAGGTGATGTAGATGTATGTTTCTCACTCATTATTGTAAGAAAAGCCAATACTGTAGGAGAGGAAACTAGACGAGTCATGTGATTATATCACTAGCTTAATCAATCCATGCACATGAATGATGGCTTGACAGTGTTGTCACTCTCTGCCAGCCTCCAACAGAAGACAAGCATGGCCACCGATCGTGTATGCCAGATCACGTTCAACCAAACATTATCACGGAAATTCAAAAAGTGGTGTAAATTTTCAAGTCGGATTAAATTGAAATCGGGCAAAAAGAAATTGCATAAAGAGAGACCTGCTTGTACATTGTATTTCATTATTGGAATGACAGCAGCTCATTCTTGAATTGAAAAGTTACCAAAGCTGAAATGTTCTAACAAAGTCGTGGATGACTGCATTATAAGGGAAGGTACACCAACATCTACAGTACCAAAATCATTGTGTTGCAGTTATAATGCCAATTTTAAATCAGTGGTAAACAAGCATGCAGGAGAATCCAGCAACAGTGCCACAGCATGGAAATTCCCTGTTGTGGACTAGAATGTATGATGCTGGAAAAAACAATGACTTATTTATGCAGGAAATTCATCCCATAATGTAATTTGTTGGTCTAACCAGGGGAATTGCAATGCCAGACAAAAAATTCCTGGAGTTTGTGCTACAGAAACATGAAAATGGTCTTTCCATTCCCAGTGAGACTATTAATGCAGGCTTTTGAAGTCACTGTGTTGCCATATATTGTTTTTCACAACGACATTCCAAGCCACTGATATTTTGGCTGTAAGATGTATGCATCATGAAAGGTTACTTCTTCTTTGTAGGACTGCATTAGCACAAAAGCTTCTTACACAGTACCTTGAGAAGTCAACAGCCTACCAATTTCACATAATTAATCCATGCTGAAAACATGACTGTATCTTAGGACAAATGGGTAATGCAGAAAAATCAACACTGTAGTTTCTGCAAGAGGATCAGAGTCAGTTCTTGTGAAAAGAAGAGAACATAAAAAACAGAATAACTGTGTTGCTTTAAGTTCTGGCTGATGGGAAGAAATTGACTCCACATGTTATTTTGAAGAGAAAGTAATGTTCTGGGGGGGAATCCTACTCTAATTATATTTAAATGTTATGAGAAAGGTCAGGTGACAAAAGGGCTAGTGTTCAAATAGCAAAGTCAAGTCTGGAACAGAAGACAGGTACTCTTTGAAAGAAAAGAAGAATGCTGGTTTTAGATGCTTTCAAGGGTCACTGAACAGAAAAAATGAAAAATCTGAATTTCTAAACCAAACACAAATCTGGTAATCATACGAGGTGGCATGGCCTCTCACTTGGTTCTTGGTGTGATAGCTA
>Ga0209755_10006900_pt1 | contig 12431 bp, 9 predicted proteins | sample TergutCo191P1_FD_187301 | JGI IMG/M metagenome (GOLD analysis project Ga0209755, IMG submission 187301) | Cornitermes sp. P1 segment gut microbial communities from Petit-Saut dam, French Guiana - Co191P1 (SPAdes) (version 2) | ecosystem: Host-associated > Arthropoda: Insects > Digestive system >... | reverse complement strand
TGTGCCGCAGGTATCCCCACTGCCGCCGCGGATCGCTTATGCCGCCAAGGGCCTCTTTCATCTTCAGCACCGACTCTTCGTCCGGCACTTTCCCTGTTTCCACGTTTTCCCTCCCAATTTGGGTTTGCTGTGGATTTATCTTATATCATAATCGGGAGTAAGTGCTTTTGCCCTGGAATAATCGGCCCTGCGCTTGACAAAATTCGGTCGATTCTGTAGGATTTATACTTGGATGGGCTTGTATAAGCCTAGGTTATTTGTTTTCAGTCCCCGGTTGTGTAACGGTAGCACGGCAGGTTCTGGTCCTGCTTGTGGGGGTTCAAATCCTCCCTGGGGAAAGCAGCTTTCTGAAAGCTTTTGGGCTTTCGGATGGCCCCTTCGTCTATCGGTTAGGACATGAGATTCTCAATCTTAAAAGAGGGGTTCGATTCCCCTAGGGGCTAAAGTTGGTTATTCACCGTGGTATTCAATCAGGGTGGTAACTGGGGTCGGGGCAAGAATTTTGCCGTAATCCAAGAAAGGAAGCCCCACAACGCCGAAGATTCCGGGGACCTGTGCGCCGCTGGCGTGGAGCAGGGCCCGGGCCGCGTTCAGCGTGCCGCCGGTCGCGATAAGATCATCCACCAGCAGTATTCGCTTTCCTGCCGGGACGTCCTCTTGGTGCACTTCGATCTCCGCCTGGGCATACTCAAGGTCGTACTTTTTGGAAAGCGTTATGCCGGGCAGCTTGCCTTTCTTGCGTATGGGGATCAGGGGGATTTTCATCTCGGCGGCGAAGGGGGCTGCGAAGAGAAACCCCCGCGCCTCGATGGCGGCCACCGCGTCTATCGATTCGTTCCTGTATATCTGGACCATCGAATCTATGCAGAATTTGAATGCCCCGGGGTTTGCCAGAACGCTGGTGATGTCATAAAAAAGGATTCCCTTTTTGGGAAAGTCCGGAACCTTCCTGATGTAATCGTCAAGGTTAAACCCGCTCATTTCTTGCCTCCCGCTCCAAGTACGTTTTTGACCCATTCCCGCAGTTTAGCATCATCCACCTTTCCGTTTTTGGCCAGCAGGGGTTTGCCGACGGAAGCCTCGCTGGTGCGCACGATGCCGGAAAGGTATCTAAGCGCCTTGGGATTTGAGGAAAAAACCCCGCAGGGTCGTCCCGCAAGGTTGATTCGATCAAGAAGTATCTCGATGTAGGTAAAGGAAGAAGGTGAGGGCGTCCCGCAGCCAAGGAAAAAGGCGTGAGCGGGCAGGATGTCCGTGCCGTAAAAAGTGTCCGACTTCATGACGGACGCCGAGTAGCCGTCAAACGAGGGCGGCATTATGATTGCGGTGATTTTTTCCGCCAGATCCTGCGTGAATGTGTCGTCATCGGTGACTATGAGTACTTTCTTGTTCCCTTCCACTGATACAGTTTACCCCCGCTAAAGGATGGTGTCAATGCGAATTTTGGGAAAACGCTCTTTGAGCTCTCTTTTTCGACTGCGATTGACACGGCGGCTCATTCCCGATAGACTACCAAACAACGGGATTCTCGCCGTGGCCGCCCCGATGTGCGGCTGGCAGGTTCCGACCCCGTTGATGCGAGAGTGGTGGAATGGCAGACACGCCAGATTTAGGTTCTGGTGCCTTTGGTGTAGGGGTTCAAGTCCCCTCTCTCGCAGCCTGAATACAGGGAATTCAATGTAAGGAAAACACAGTGCCCGTAAGCAAAGAAATCACCCGCTTGGAAAAATCGAACGTCAGGCTGACCCTGACCATCCCCAAAGAGGAAGTCGCGTCCAGTTACCGCAACCTCCTTGCCGAGTACACGAAAGACGCCCAGATACCCGGTTTCCGCAAAGGCAAGGTGCCGCATCAGGTGCTGGAAAGGAAATTCGGCGAGGCGCTCAAGGGCGAGGCCTTGGGGAAAATTCTGGAAAAGGCCGTGGAGGAGGCTTTCAAAGGCGACAGTCTGTCCCTGTACGAAAGACCCCTGCCGTATTCCCGGCCCAACATGGAGGAGGACCCGAGGCTGGATCTTGAGAAAGACTTGGTCGTTTCGCTCGTGTACGACGTCAAACCACAGGTAAGCGTGGCCCAGTGGAAGGGGCTGGAGGTTGAGATTCCCGATGCCGCGGTAAGCGACGAGGACATTGCCCGCGAACTGGAGGCGGTGCGGGATCGCAATTCCTTCGTCATGGACCGGGACGATGACGCCAAGGCGCAGGATGGCGATATCGTGACGATTTCATACTGCGAGTTGGACGAAAACGGCGATGTCCTGCCAGATACCGGTCGGGAGGACTTTGTCTATACCTTGGGAAGCCAGCAGAGCGACTATCTGTACGACGACGAGATCATAGGCATGACGAAAGGCGAGACGAAGGAATTCGTCAAAACCTACCCGGAGGCCGCCGAGGGCGAACCGGCCGCGGCCGGCAACCTTTTGGCGGGCCAGACCGTCAGGATGCGCTTGACGTTGACGGTCATCAAAGTGAAGAAACTTCCCGATTTGGACGACGAGCTTGCCCAGGACGTTGACGAGAAATTCCAGACGCTCGATGATCTCAGGCAGAGCATACGGGATCGCCTGGAAGCGGCTTTGGTTTCCCATGTCAGGGAGCTTAAAGTAAGCGGATTGCTGGGAAAAATACAGGAGAACACCCCGATAACCCTCCCCGAATCGATGGTCATGGCCGAAATCGGCGGGCGGATAAACACGCTGGGGCGGAATTTCGGTTTGAACTCCGATGCGATCATGCAGATGCTGGGGGTGCAGGGCGGCGGCTTTCGCGATGTCGAGGCCAGTTTGCGGCCTTCGGTGGAGAAGGCCCTGCGCGCGAGTCTTATCGTCGAGGCCCTCATGGAGCAGGAGAAGATCGAGGCGAGCGAGGAGGAATTGAAGCAGGAACTGGAAAGGATTGCCGCCGACGTCGGGGCGTCCGAGGAGGATGTCCGGGAACGCTACAAGGACGAACAGCTCGAGTACCTCAAGGTCGGTATCATGGAGCGGAAGTTCTTCGATACACTGTTGGCGGAAAACACTGTCAAGACGGGTTCCAGAGTAAGTTATCTGGACTTAATGGCGAATAACGGGTAAATTACTGTATGACCGAACAAATGAACAGTCTGGTTCCCATAGTGGTCGAGCAGACGGGGGCTGGCGAGCGTTCCTACGACATATTCTCTCGCCTGTTGAAGGACAGGATCGTCTTCATCGATGGCGAGATAAACGACATCACCGCGGATCTTGTGGTCGCCCAGTTGCTTTTTCTGGACGGACAGGACACCGAGAAGGATATCAACCTGTATGTGAATTCGCCCGGGGGGTCGGTTACCGCCGGCCTTGCCATCTACGACACGATGCAGTACGTCAAGTCGGATGTGCAGACGATATGTCTGGGGCAGGCGGCGAGCATGGCGGCCCTTATCGTCGCCGCCGGGGCCGCGGGCAAACGCTTGGTGCTTCCATCTTCGCGTATGCTTATCCACCAGCCTTGGGGCGGGGTGCAGGGGCAGGCCCGGGACATAGGCATACAGTCCAGGGAGATTATCCGCCTGAAGAAAATGACGATCGACTACTTTGCCAAGCACACCGGCAAGGAATTCGAGAAAATCGCCGCGGACATGGAACGCGATTTCTACATGTCGGCGGAGGACGCCGTTGCGTACGGTGTCGCGGATCGCATTCTTACGAGGGAGAAAAATGGCGAAACTTCGTAACAACAGGGGGGAACCCAACGAGAGGATATGCTCGTTTTGCGGTAAGAGCGCCGACATGGCCCCCAAGCTTATCGCCGGCCCGGACAACGTCTACATCTGCGACGAGTGCGTGGAGGTGTGCCGAAAGATACTCTCCGATGAGGAGCAGGAGCTTTCCGCCCAGTTTTCCAGGGACATACCCACGCCGGTCGAGATAAAGAAATTCCTTGACCAGTTCGTGATCGGGCAGGACGCGGCGAAAAAGGCCCTGGCCGTCGCGGTGTACAACCATTACAAGCGTATCGCCAACCCGGGCAAGGGCCGCGATGACGTCGAAATCGAGAAGTCCAACGTCCTTCTGATCGGCCCCACGGGAACTGGAAAGACCCTGCTCGCCAAGATACTCGCGAGGAAGCTCAAGGTTCCCTTCGCCATAGTCGATGCGACGACCCTTACCGAGGCTGGCTATGTGGGCGAGGACGTGGAGAACATCCTGCTCAAACTGATCCAGAACGCCGGGGGGAACATTTCCGCGGCCGAGCGGGGGATCGTGTACATCGACGAGATCGACAAGATCGCCCGCAAGGGTGAGAACGTCTCGATCACGCGGGACGTTTCCGGCGAGGGCGTGCAGCAGGCGCTGCTCAAGATAATCGAGGGGACTATCGCCTCGGTTCCGCCGCAGGGCGGGCGCAAGCACCCGAACCAGGAGCTTATCCGCATAGACACCACGAACATCCTGTTCATCTGCGGCGGCGCGTTCGTCGGGCTCGACAAGTTCATCGAGCGGCGGGTGGTGCAGCATCCCCTGGGTTTCGGCGCGGAGATCTCCGGCGGCGGGAAAAGCCGCAAGGAGCTGTTCGACGCGCTTCACCCGGACGATCTCATCCAGTTCGGCATGATCCCGGAGTTCATCGGCAGGCTTCCCATCACCGTCAGCCTTGAGGATCTCAAACGCGACGAGCTTAGGCGGATCATCACCGAGCCGAACAACGCCATCGTCAAGCAGTACCAGGCGTCGCTAGCCTACGACGACGTGCGGCTAGAATTCACCGAGGAGGCCATCGACGCGATCGCCGACACCGCGATCAGGCAGAAGACCGGGGCGCGGGGTCTGCGGGCCATAGTCGAGAAGCTCATGACTGACGTGATGTTCGAGATCCCGTCGATGAAGGGGAGCAAGCAGGTGGTCATTACCAAGGACGTCGTACAGAATTCCGAGGTTCCCATCATCCAGCAGCTCCAGAAGAGCGCATAGGTACGCGTTTGAAGCACGGCGGGGGTTCGAAGAAGGCCGGCTTTTCGTCGTTCTTTTCCGGTTTCAGGAAGGGCGATTCCGTTTTTGACGCGGTGGGGGACGGCGGCGAAAGAATAACCGACGAGCGGTTTACCCTGCTTCCCATGCGCGAGCTTGTGCTGTTCCCCAATACGATCGTGCCGATTTTCATTACCGCGCAACCCGGCATGGCGGCGCTTGACGAGGCCCTGCAACGCGACAAGCGGCTGTTCGCCGCCTGCCTCAAGAGAAAGGAATCCCTTCTTGGCGGCGCGGAGGAGGCTTGGCCGGTCGGCACGGTGGTCCGCATAGTCCAGCACCTGAAACTCCCGGACAATACCATGCGGGTCGTGCTGCAGGGCGAGTACAGGGGCCAGGTGCTCGAGACCGAGCAGCGGGACGGCTTCGCCATCGTCAAGGTCGCGCCGATAGACGCGGAGCTGTTCGGCGATCCGCCCTTGCCGGAGGACATCGCCCTTCTGCGCACCGTGCAGAGGTCTTTCGCGCAGTACGCGGAACTGTCCAAGAAAATAAGCTCGGAGACGCTCCTTGCCGTGGAGCGCACGGAAAACCCCGAGCGGCTCGCCAACCTGATCTGCAATTCCTCGCAGTTGAAATCCGAGAAAAAGGTCGAGCTTCTGGCCATTTCCGGGGCGAGGGAGCGTCTGGAGGCGATCCTGGAAACGCTCGAACGGGAGAACGAAATCTTCGGCATCCAGAAGAACATCTCCGGCAAGGTCAGGAGCCGGATGGAGCGGACCCAGCGGGAATACTACCTTAACGAGCAGCTCAAGGAAATCAACAAGGAGCTTGGCAAGGGCGAGGCCGTGGACGAGTTCGCCGAGTTGGAACGGCGGATCGAGGAAAAGGATCCCCCGGCCGAGGTGCTGGCGAAGGCCGCCAAGGAGATCGCCCGGCTGCGGAAACTTCAGGCGCTGTCGCCCGAGGCGGGGATTCTGCGGGGGTATCTTGAGTGGATTTCCGACCTTCCCTGGAGCAATTCCAGCGTGGATTCGGGCGACCTTGACGCGGCGCAGAAGATTCTGGACGAGGATCACTTCAACATGAGGAAGGCCAAGGATCGCATCCTGGAGTTCATCGCGGTAAGGCAGCTCCTGTCCGGCGCCGCGGCCCTGGATGAAAACCCGGTCGCCGCGGAAAAAGCCGCGGTCGAGCCTTCCGCGGTGAAGGGGCCGATTCTCTGCTTCGTCGGGCCGCCCGGCACCGGCAAGACCAGTCTTGGCAAATCCGTGGCGAGGGCTTTGGACAGGCGTTTTGTCCGGATCTCTTTGGGCGGGCTTAGGGATGAGGCGGAGATCCGCGGGCACCGCAAGACTTACGTCGGCGCGCTTCCGGGCAAGATAATCCAGTCCATGCGGAAGGCCGGCACGGTGAACCCGGTGATCCTTTTTGACGAAATCGACAAGCTGTCCAGCGATTTCCGGGGCGACCCGGCCAACGCGCTGCTCGAGGTGCTTGACCCCGAGCAGAACGCGACCTTTTCCGACCACTACATGGAGGTGCCCTACGACCTTTCCCGGGTGCTGTTCATCGCGACGGCGAATTCGCTGTATGGCATCCCGTACCCCCTGCTTGACCGCATGGAAATCATCGACATTCCCGGCTACGGCGAAAACGAGAAGCTTGCGATTGCGAAGCAGTTCCTCGTTCCCAAGGAGCTGTCGGCGAGTGGCCTTTCGCAGGCGAGGATTCGCTTTACCGATGACGCGTTGCGGGACATAATCCGCTACTGGACGATGGAATCCGGGGTGCGCGGTCTTGAGCGGGAGATCGCCCGGTGCACGAGGCGCATCGCGCGGAAGGCTGTCGCGACCGGCTACGGCAGTCTGGATGGGCGACCCATATCCGAGTTTGCGAGGAACGTGAAAGGCGGGAACCTTGAAAAGCTCCTTGGCCGGCGTAAATACAAGAATGACGTTGTGTTCCGCGAGGCGAGGGTCGGGGTAAGCTGCGGGCTTGCCTGGACGGAATCCGGCGGCGCGATGCTTCCTGTGGAGAGCACGGTTTCGGAGGGCGGCGGCGAGGTCTTGATCACCGGGAACCTCGGCGACGTGATGAAGGAAAGCGCCCGCATCGCCCTTTCGTACCTTCGCAGCGTGCAGGATGCCTACTGTTTTCGCGAGGGCGAGATTGGCAAAACCGATTTCCACATCCATGTCCCGGAGGGTGCAATCCCCAAGGACGGCCCTTCGGCGGGCGTCGCCATAGCTGCGTCCCTTCTGTCCACGCTTTGCGGCAGACCCCCTCGCCTGGGCATCGCCATGACGGGTGAGCTTACCCTGACCGGGCGGGTGCTTCCCATCGGCGGCCTGAAGGAGAAGCTGCTCGCGGCCATTCGCAACGGCATGGAGAAGGTTCTTCTGCCCGCGGACAACCGCGGCGAGTGGGAGGAGCTGGACAAGGATATCCGCGACGCGCTTGCGGTCGAATTCGTCGATACCGCGGCGGAGGCGTTTGCCCTGCTGTTCGACGATGGTATCTTGAGGCGGAAAACCGGGCGGAGAAAGGCCGCCGCTGAAAAACCCAAGGTTCTGTCGCCATAAATAGACCTCTTGCGAAACTTATGGAGTTTCGCAAGAGGTCTAATGCCCTTTCTTGGCAGCTTGCTCTAAAAAATGGAGGATCATCACATTTAGAGGGGCCTGACCTTGGGAAGGAGCCCCAACACGCCATTTCGCCCGCTCATTTGAAACTTTTTTCTTGACTTGCGCCCCTTTTATTAGCATATTCTAAAAGGTTTGTCGCCGGCGACTTTCCATATGTAACTTGTCTTTCTGCCCCTAGGGGCGGGAACTCTTCGCGATGCTCCGCCCGAACTGGAATAGGGTGGGCCGTCAAGAAAAGGAGTGCCATGTGAGAAAGGGTGTGCGGCTTTTTGGGGTTGCGGCGGCAATCTGCGTTTCAATGACGGGCTGTCTCGCTTCGGAGAGAGACGGTTCCGTCGCAACCGATGGCTATGACTACCCCGCTCATTATTTGCAGGATTTCGATACGAACTCTCCTGTAATGGTAATCGTAAACGTAAGTGATATACCCGGTCGGTATAACGACTGGAATGGAACCATATCCCTGTGGAACGACCTTGGTGAAGGGCTTGGTGGCTCCTTGGGTGTGGTAACGGGCAATTCGGTGACTTTCATTTTTCTTGGTAATCCGGGGGTATATGATGGCATCCTGAGTTTTTGGGATGGGGATCGGGATAGGCATTTGCGTATCTGGTCAAGAAGCATCACCGCCGAAGCCAACACCATATTGTTTGGCGAATTCAACGAGTTCACCAATTGATATGTAGTCGTCCGCCAAAAAAAGGAATTTCCCATGAAAAAGCACGCGAGATTTTTTAGGCTGGCCCTTGTTGCGTCAATCGGGTTTTTGTTTGCGGTCTGTGACATAAGCGGTTTAGGCAAGTTCCCGGTCGTGGCCGTAACCGAAATCAAGATAAGTCCCGAAACCGCGGGGGTCGAAAGGGGCGAAAGGCAAAACTTTACCGTCACGCTTGTGGGAGTTGGCAACCCACCGCAAGGCGTTACATGGACGGTCGAGGGAGCCGCGCATAGGGATACCGGCATCTGCGGTGATGGCACCCTCTTCGTGTCGCCCAACGAGGAAGCCGAAAGGCTTACGGTGCGGGCGCTCTCGGCGTTCAATGCGTCCGTGTACGGAACGGTACGGGTTGTCGTCACGGATCCGCCGCCGGAAGGCAGCCTTGCCTGGCAGCTTGCCCGCTTGCGGAATTTTGCGCAGGACGGCGGTGCATATATTGTGGAGATAAACTACGACGAGGAAATTACCTCCTTCCAAGCCGCCTTGCCTGCCGGCAGGGGTGGCGTGTCCGTCACCCTGCGCGGCGTCGGGGCTATGCGCAACGTCAGACTTTCCGGCAACGGGAACCTCTTTCGCGTGGGTGCCAGCGTCACCCTGATACTGGAAGACAATGTCACCCTGAAAGGCGTGGCCAGTAATAACGCATCCTTGGTGTTCGTGGAACCGGGCGGTAGCCTGATCATGAACGGGGGGACGAAAATTACCGGCAATACCGGCACCACCGCTCGTGGCGCGGGGGTGAATGTGCACGGAACCTTTTCCATGCATGGCGGGCAAATCACCGGCAATGTGGCTTTTAGGGAGGGCGGCGGGGTGTTTGTCGGTCCGGGCGGGATCTTCGCCATGCATGACGGGCAGGTATCCGACAATACCGCCGCCAGGGAAGGCGGCGGGGTGTTCGTCGCAGGCATGTTCGCCATGTACGGCGGGGCAATCTCCGACAACACCGCCCAAAGCTATACTTGGGCCCGAGGTGGCGGGGTTATAGTCGGTTGTCATGACAACGGCTTGTTTGTCATGCAGGGCGGAGTAATCTCCGGCAATATTGTCATTAGCGAGACCACCACTTGGACCGGTGGCGGTGGGGTGTATGTCGGCGGTTACAATCCCGGCGGTGGAACCTTCCTTATGACCGACGGGGTTATTTCCGACGATAATGTGGCGCGGTTTGCCGGAAACATGGCCGACAGCAGTAGCCCGCTGGATGCGGGGGGTACGGCTGCGGCTTGGTACGGCACGTTTACCGACGGGATTTTTACCCCTCTCGGCTATTTGCCGGTGACAGGATCCACCATTGAAATGGCCGGCGGCGTTTTGCAGGGCATCATAACCATAACCGTTACGGGGATACCGGTTAGGTATGACAACTGGGCAAGGAGCGTATCCTTGTGGGACGGTCTTTGGGGATGGTCTGGCTCCACCACGGAATGGATAACGGGTTCTTCGGCGACTTTCACCGTTTTTGCCAGGCCGGGAAATTTCCGCATCTATTTTTATCTTTGGTATGGCGATGATTGGGTGGAATATACCATGCGAGCCAGAAGAAGGTTTACCGCCGGGGTCAATACCATACCATTTAGCTGGTTCACCCGTAACTGACGCATTTTCAGTGGAAGCTCTTGGGCGCGCAGGGATTCGAACCCCGGACATCCACGGTGTAAACGTGGCGCTCTAACCAGCTGAGCTACGCGCCCCCAGAACCAAAGCCTACATCAAAACAAAACAATGTTCAAGCGCATGGCAACACGGAAATCAATTTTTGTTTGAAAGTGGGCACAGGTATCCATTGATCTTCCGCGATTTTACATTGACATGGGTTTCCAAACAGGCTACACTGAATGTGGTTTATATCGAAAGAAATGGGCTAGGTTTACCCTAAAACGGAGGTGCGGTTACGAATGAAACGATGTATGAAAACGCACCAGCTAACAGCGTTACGTTTATCCGCCGTTGGGCTATTGTTTGTAACCGACAGCAACATAACGACCCACCGTACCGATCCCCTTTCCGCCGTAAAGGAGTACCCATGAAAAAAGCACCGATATGCTTCGTACTGCTGGCGATCTGCGCTGCGCTCGCTTTCCCGCAAAACGCCCATGCAAGACCAAGGCTTGGCATTTTGCCCTTTACCGGCGGCGCGGGCGGGGACGGCGAGGCGATCGCCACACTGCTTTCGTTTCAGCCAGAGATAATGTCCGCGTTCACCGTCGTCCCGCGCACAGGGGCCGTCAACGCCATACTGGAGGAACACCGCTTCCAAATGACTGGCTACACCGACTCCGACACCATCGCCGGCATAGGCCGGATGCTGGGCGCGGATTTCGTAATTTCGGGCAACATAAGGCGGCTGGGCAACCGCAACATGGTTATTGCGAGCATAGTCAATGTCGAGACTTTCGAGCAGGTCGCCGGGTATTACCGCACGTACCGCAACCTGCGCGAAGTGCGCAGCTTTCTGCCGTCCATGTCCCAAAGCCTTATACGGGCAGCGGTCGGGCGCGATACCTCTGGCCTTCCAAGCCTTGCCATTCCCCCGCTGGCCGGCGGCATAGACGCGCAGGACGCGGAAACGCTGGCGCAGATATTGGCAATAGAGATCCTTGACTCGGGCGCGTTCGTGATCCTGCCGCGCGTCTCGGCTATGCAGGCCGTGCGCGCGGAACACGACTTCCAGCTACAGGGCCACGTCGCCGACGAGGAACTTGTCGCGCTGGGCCGCGCCATAAACGCCGATCTGGTGCTTTCGGCCGGCGTGCAGAGCTTCGCCGGCATAAACATGTTCACCGCGCAGATTCTGGACGTAAGGGACGGAAGCCTTGTCGGGGGCGTGGCGAGGGATTACAGGGTTCTGACTGACGGCATAAACCTAATGGCCGAGATCGCCATACTGCTTACCGATCCAGACCCGGCCAGCGCACAGGCGCGCATCGCCGCTCACAATCGCTGGCGTTCGCGGGCCGCGCTGCTCGAAGACCCGACGCGGTTCTGGAGCGTCGGCCTTGGGGCCGGCAGTTCGTTCGCCGAGCCTTGGGCCGTCGGCACTTTTAGGGCCACGCTCGCGCCGTTTCGCCACTCGTTCTTTAGGCTTGGCGTTGACGTGGGCTTTTTAAGCGGCAACGATGACATCGACTATTTTTCGATAACGCCGTTCGCGCATTACGCCTTCTTCATACCTTTTGAATCGTGGCCGGTTCCCCTTGACCGGGGCGGCTGGCATATCGGGGCCGGCTTCGGTTTCATGTTCGAAGAATACAGCGTCCCCGCGCACGACATAACCGTGCCGGTAAGGAGTTTCGTCGTCGATTTCGTTACCGGCGTGAACTTTGCGAACCTGATCGACGTCTCGTACACCTTGCGCACCGATTTTTCCATGTTTGTTCACAAAGTCTTGCTGGGCTTTACGCATAGGTTCCAATCAAGAGGAGTATCACGATGAGAAACGAAAACCGGTTTTTTACCTTGCGCCGTTGTGCGGGTTTCCTTGCCATGGCAATCGGCGCGTTGGTCTTCGCCGCCTCATGCGAGGTGGAGGCCAGAAGGCTGCCGACGTTCACGATCGATTTTTGTCTGAACGGGGGGGAGGGGATTACGCCGGTCGCGCACACCGTGGGGATCGGTTCCGCGGTGGTGATTCCCGGCCACTACGGGATTCACAAAAGCGGCAACATTTTCACTGGCTGGGGCACCGCGGCGGACGGCAACGGAACCCGCGTGGCTGCGGGGGCCGAGATCGTGCCGACTGGCGACACTACGCTGTACGCGCAATGGCTGCCCATGGTAGTGAACGACGACTTGATTCGCATACCCGGCGGAACCTTCCAGATGGGTAGCCTGGCAGGTACGCCGAACAGCACTGATTGGGAAAGGCCGGTGCGTGCCGTGACCATAAGCGCTTTCTATATGCGCAGGTTCCCGGTAACGCAGGGGGAATGGGTCAATGTCATGGGGACAAACCCCAGCCAATTTCATGCTGGGCACTCGGCCATAATTGCGGCTGGGGCGAATTGGCGAAACCTTCCCGTGGAACGGGTAAGCTGGTACGATGCATTGGTGTTCAGCAACAGGCTAAGTATTGCGCGGGGCCTTACCCCCGCATACAGTATAGGCGGCAGCACCAACCCCGACAATTGGG
>Ga0209755_10006899_pt1 | contig 12433 bp, 6 predicted proteins | sample TergutCo191P1_FD_187301 | JGI IMG/M metagenome (GOLD analysis project Ga0209755, IMG submission 187301) | Cornitermes sp. P1 segment gut microbial communities from Petit-Saut dam, French Guiana - Co191P1 (SPAdes) (version 2) | ecosystem: Host-associated > Arthropoda: Insects > Digestive system >... | reverse complement strand
TTTCTACTTTTGGTAAAACTCCTTCCACAGGCAAAATGCTTCTAGACTTGCTACGCAAAACAGCATCATTACTCCACTGCAGCACCTCTACAAAAAATGCCAGCAGAAACAATCAACATAGAACACACCTAACTTACTAGAAGCCACACTTACTTTCTCCATGACAGGAAGTTTATTGTTAATGACAGAACAAGGAAAGATACTATCTGCTACTCAGATGACAGAGGACAATGGTCCCCATTTTTACAAAATCCAGCTTATATAAATTACATAAATGATGCATCACAAAGGTTGTGTTGAAATACAGAATCCAGCACAAAACAGAACCCGACATCTCAACCAAATTTAAGTTATAGAAAAAGTTCTTCCCATGAAAACCTATGGCCACAGTCAGCTTACTCATTGTGCATTTTCAATGGCTTGGTTGTTTTTAGCAGCCCTTGCTAGCACACATAAATAACATTTGGGAGAAGTAAATCTCAGGAGTACCACGATTACTGTATATAAACATGTGGCCAAGGGACAAAATTTATGTTAAAAAGTAGGCGTGAAGACCAATAATCCAATGTAACTGAATAATTCAATGAAACAGAAGTTTTGACAAAGATAGACTGACACAAACAATGATGATGATGATGATGATCATCATCATCATCATCCAATTCTTATACACTAACATACTAGTTTAACAGCGCAACAGACAATTACAAAAACACCACAACACAAATATAACTGAAATCACATGAAGCCCCACACAAACAAAAGAACACCCACATGACGAAAATGATTATTATGATGACAGTGACAACAGCAATGACAACAATCACAATGATGGTACACAACAACAAATCAGTGTCATATTCTTTCTCTACTTTCCTTAATTTACAAATTCCTTTATGGTACCCTTCAAGCATATACATAAAATTAGCACAACTGTGATTTATACATTTCAAGAAAATTGTTTTAGCTCCTCTTCAAAAGTTGCTCTTCCAAGACTTAATAACTTAAGAATACACGAAAAGAGCAAACACACAACGACAGTAAAAGGTTCACTGATTATACTGCAGTCTCAATCCCCAAGAATAAATGTTCAAATTCCTATTTTATTTTCTCCAGTTCTTTGTAGTTTAATGACTTGACTGGACCTGGCATAGAAAACTGCAATCACTTACCAGCCAACACCCTTTCTGTGGCTCCACAAACAACTCTGTCACAGTAGATGGATTTTTGTCCATTTTGCCTCCTATAAAAAGCAATCGACTCATGTAAGTAGAATTAAATACCCCAAAACATCCATGAAACACTTCATCTACCTTTTCTGTATACACATTAAATAGGTACGGAGGATGATAATGAATAATAATTAAGTAAAAGGGTGCAAACTGTTACAAGATATGACAGTTATCAGAAGATGTGAGTAAAATGGAAACACTTTTGCCACACAGTTGGTTCCTCAAACAAGGTATGAAATACAAACCAGAAATAATAACCCTGACATTCATTGAATGATACACTAAATACCATTTATGGTATGAAAAATTGTTTTCTTGACTTTAAAGATCTTTCATATTTTGTAGAGAAATATTTCCTAATATGCAATTTCAGGTATGTTCAGGTTTGAAAATAATGATATCTGTGAAAAAACTTCTGGACAATAGTAATACCATTCTACATTATCAATATTTTGAGCTGCAAGACGTAAGATCCTCACAGTGCTGCTGCTGAGGATTCAGCCTTCTGAGATGTGATGCTGTGTCCCTGGGTGAGTGATTCCTGATATGTTGAAGGCATTATGTTTCTTAAACACGCAGAGAACCACTCACCTAATGACAAAGCATCACATGTCAGATCTGAATCTCCTACTTAAAGAAAATACTGTATATGAAACTGTCATGCTATAAGTTCTTATATGAACATACTGAACTGCAGACATTTCATCTGCCACTTTCTGTTACGACAGGCATTTTATTCTCTTTCAGGTTCAGTACTTGAGTTCTAAATGGACTAAACTCATCTATACTTAAAAAAATGGAATTACTGGAAAGATGAAAAATTGTCATTACATTAATTTAATGATAACCCTTTCACTGTTTTAATTCAATGAAGAAATACATAAAACATTGGTTACAAATGATGGCATCTGCCTTCTGACCATCAACATAATACTGGCTTGGTTCTGCAAATGTTCATGCACTTTCGAGGGTATCTAAAATTCCCCAAAGTAATCATTGTTCACCTGCATAACTAAAACGTAATGTAACAAGCAGCCTACTGTATGATAAGACAGTTTGGTAGTCGCTAATGCATTCTTCTAAAAGAGTAATATTTTACTAACGTTACATTAACTCAATTAAGCACAGTCACTCTTGATCAGTTGGTCATGAAATTCCTGTCCTTGTATGGCAGCTCAAAAGTCACTACCATCTTCACACAAATCCAACAGTGATCCCCATCTTGAATTAGTCACTCCCTGTTTCTTTAAGATACATTTAATGTCCTCTCACCCATACATAGGCGTTAGAAGTGGTCAAGTTTCAGGTTATGTTGTAACATTCCTAGTCTATCTGTCATATTACGTGTATCGACACCGACATAAAAACACATAATTAACGTCACCACGTGCTTAACAAAGAAGTCTGCACAAATAATTCCGCCTACGCTATTTTTTCACTTCCCAACAAGACAATGGCCAGTGTTTTGTGTACAATGGAACCTGTAGGTAACAACCGGCAGTAAGACCTAGTAACCAGTTATTCAACGAGGTCACCTGTTAACAGGAAATAAACTTCACAAACCGGCTTGCCGCTCTGGTTCATCATAGTGCTTATTCTTATTGCCGTATAGTTAGTACTGAACAAAAGAACCATTACGAATCAACATAGAATCTGGAAATTCAGAAGCTCTGCGTAATCTGTATAATTTACATTACACATCGCCTACTTTTTTGTATTTAATAAAAAAACTTCAAATTGAGATCACTTTTCATATAATATCTGAATGACATAACGCCCAAGATAAATATTCAAACTTCGTACATTACAGCATAGCGTATCCTTTCAAATCACAGGTTACTAACAGCCACAGATCACCTAGTTCTGTCAACCATGGATATATACCGTAACATGTCACATATAACCGTACCCCAAACTGGATGACCGTACATTTAACCACGGATTAGAGCGCGATCAATCATGGATGATTCTGTAGTAAACCATGGATGAGTTGTAAACTACGACAGATTTTAAACAATGTTGCATGTTTAGCTATATCTCTCTTCGACTGCGATATCGTTGCACTCCATTCAGGAGCAGACCCGAAATATCCTAAACTTTTTTATCGGCGTAATGAGCATACCCATCACGGAAATTCGAATGGATTCTCTTTTTCGACGTCCAGTGCACGACTTACCGGTGCATTCAAACAAACGCCTGAAATAACAATATTTATTCAAACAAATGTATTTTTTTCCGTGTTTCAAAACGAATTTATATTGACATTAGTAGTAGGCTGTGCAATATAAAAATGCCCACTGTACAATTCAAGCAACAAGTTTAAGCACCTTCTGCGTTCTTCGATTAAAAAAAAATCTATTATAAGTTATTTTATATTTACGAAAGAGTGTCATTCCTATAAACGGAATCAAATTCCAGATGACGAATGGAAAGAAAGAAATTACTGGGCCTGTTATAGCGATGAAAATGCAGTTCTGAAGCTTTATTTCATGCTCTCCTTTCATGTGATGACGTGAAACTAGTCATTGGAATAATTTCGGCTTAGGCCTACAATCTATTTCTAACGGCGTTTCAGTATCGGTGATTCCGAGTTTTTTTTTCTTCAGTCAGCAAGAGGAATGCTGAAGAGTAAGCAAATCATATCGTTTCTACTATGCTCTAAAAATCTTTTTCGTCTGGAGGGGGCGGGGGTGATGGTGATATGCTATGGGACCACCATTTTTAATCACGCATTAGTGGAGTAGTAAATAGTTATTCTTTTAATGGGCACATAGAGAGGAGTAGTCAGGCCAATTTGAATATAGTTGGTGTGAGTGATTACAATGGCCGCCCATAACGGAAATTTTAAATTAAAGAATCATATTTAGTGTTTGAAATTTATTTTATTTGGAAGCACATTAATGCTTATATATTGCACCGGTCGAAATCTCGAACTTATACTACCTTGACGTATAACAGCTGCAAAATCTTTGAAAGTATCGCTGAGTTCGATAGAAGCTACTTCATTCTGTTCTGAAAGAATAGGCAGGTTCGTGATTCTGCTTTGTGCTATTGTAATTCTCCGCTACGACATTATCAGTTTCATTCTTCTGGAAGATGTTCCGTTACGCCACTGAAGCTAAATATGCGAACAGAATCTAAAAAGCTGGGTCTCTGTTGTTATATGACTGCTATACCATTGATAAAATGTATTTAGGAAATTCCTGTGCACAAAATCCAGTTTTCCAGCATTCTGTTTTGTTTGCGCGGTAAGCAAGATTGTAACGTAATCCTGACGGATTTCCGATCCATTCAAATGTTTTGAACACTGCCGTAATACATCACACCCCTTATTTCGGGGCTAAGTAAAATGTTCATGACTTCTAGATCTAGTTGTTTTCCACAGATCCATCCCTGTAAAGAAAAAAGCGAGTTCCTAATTCTCGCATGTGTGAAAAACGTTCACCAATTTCAACTCCAATTCTATTCTGGCTTTCTCATTTAGATCAACTCATTTCCTTTTTAGTAATCAATCCAGGATTTTCACAGGAATATAAATTCATTGTAATTTGCCTACAAAGTCACTAACCATTATTTGTGCAAATCTTAAGTATCAGAAATGGATGTGGTTCAAGAGCTTATTTTTCAAGTTATTGATAAGGTCATTTAAAATTCTTAGTGGGTTCAGTGCTTAATGGAAACATATTTTCTCAAAATCACTCATACGTGACGTACAAGGCACGATTAAAAAGACAACAGATTGTGGCTGATTTAGCCATCATCGGACCATTGTTGGAGAACATCGAAATAGGCGTAAGATCTCCATCTTTACAATAAAATAATACATTGTAAATGTATCCGAAGAAATCACCTTAACATTTTTTACACAAGCAGCCATGATAATAAAATGTATGAATATGTAACATGGACGCATAAAGTTCATTGTTCTTGTGTTTGCAGACAGAAACGTCTATGGTACAACGAACACGTTATCGGATCATAATTGCGTCACAAGTAAAATACGAATATATGTACGAGTATTTATATATGTAGGTATGTACTCAAACGGTTCATATGTGGCCTGCAGACCGCCAGTTTATTATGCATGGTCTATACCACGTATAGACCATTCTGTAGATTTGTTCCAGAAATGAATTTGCTGTGACGTCTGTGCTTACGTGTGTACAGGACATTAGCTAGTCGTTTTTTCTTAGCATTATGGAAATAAATTCAGAGGATGCATGAGTACAGGTGGACCGCCGTATCCGCGGTTGGCCGCAGCCCGAAAAAAATTGAAATCTTAAAGATACAATCGGCTCATAAGTTAAAAAAACGCGCGCCAAGCGAGAACGGGTCGTAACATGGTGAAATCCAGCAGCCCAAACGCGCCCAGTACTTGGCTCATTTTCCTTTTTCCCCGCACTCACGCTTACCCGCAAACCTACCGCCATTCTGCTTCTTGCGTTCTCGCTGTTCGAATTAGTTGCCCTGTTATCGCAATATTTGTGTTCAGAAAGCAACAAGAAGAATGGAGAAGTCAGTGAATACCCACAGTAGGCTAAGATATTTTTTAACGAATAAAATTTTCTTATTACAGTTTGTATGTAGGTACGTACGTATGATTTGCATTGTAAAACATGTAACAGTAACACGGCTTTTAATTTATTATGTAGCGCTTTGATGGAAAAGCATAATTTTTATTGTTCTGTCATCCCATCAAACTGTACATGATACTGCACAGTACAGGTACTGTATTTTTTCATAGCTTTATCATCTATTGAGGATTAGGCTAAAACGACAGAATCTCTTACTTTCATACGTACAAGAGAGAGAGAGAGAGAGAGAGAGAGGAATTACACTGTAAATGTACAGTGTAGTGTACAGTACACTTAATTATTACTTTATTTAAAGTTGATGTCTTACTGTGCGTAATTTACTAATTAAACTTTACCGTATTTATGCATGTTACACGAATATCACGTTACATATACCGTTCGGTATTATCCTCAGTTTTTCGTAACCGCGGTAGGTCTTGGAACGTCCTACCAGTAGATACGGCGGTCCACCTGTATCTTCGTGGTTAAAGCAGCAGAGGCGTGAAATTCAGTAACTACATTCACCTAGTACTGAGGTTAAGAATCGGGGAAGGTATGCCTCTGCTCCCTTCACATGTCTGTACAAGGAAAGATTTATTTTACAACATAAGTAAGGACAGCCCTTTTTAGGCGCGATCACAAAGTCGCGAAAAAGACTCTTCGCTTCAACATATCTGCCAGTTTCTCTATCCCTCTCTCCACCCAGTCTCACGGAACAAGTCGGTCCCCACTGGACGGATTTTCGTGGAATTTTGTTGTCGAGACTTTATTACAATCTGTCGGGATAATCCAAGTTTGGTTAAAGCCGGACAAATAAATCAGGAATTTACATTAACATTTCAGTGCGTTTATGATAATACCTGGCAGCCGAATCAGTGTGGCTTGAGAAGTCGAAGAGTACATTGATGCGCTCCGCTGCTTGAGCCTGGGAAGTGTGTTTACAAATAAATAAGGTTTTCACCTAGCTTTTCGTTTTCTTTCCGGCCATGGTTGAACACAGGTATACAGTGGCTTGCTGCTTAGAAAATAAAATCCAAAAATAACTGCATGGCTGCATGACTGCTTACAACTCGACGACTTCAACGCGATAGAAATTAATGACATCTAAAGGCACGCACTGTTAAGTTTCCTGAACAGGCAGCTTCTTTCATTCAGAGAATCAAAGATAGTCTGGTACCAACACGCCAACGGCGAACGATAGGCGGGACTAGAAAAGCTGTTATTGGTGTACATAACACACTCGCCGCTAACCTTCCTCCTGAAATGGATACGGCAGTCATCGAAATTGCGTTATATAAACTCGGTGTACTATATGACATCAAGGACAAGTAATGATCACAACTATATAAATACATCCTAAAAATGGGGTTCAAGTACTAAAAATGATTTATAAACACACATTCCTTCGCATATATACGTGGCGGGACATCGAGCATGGTATCATATTAGGGGTACCCCACTACCTGTTACATACGCAATGCTGTATCACATCTAGCGCCAGTCTGCGCCCATCCTAACTTGAAAACTACCTCTGCCTCACCAAATGCGGTGCCAATGTGGGCACAAATGATCGAGAACAGCGCTGTACGATCACAGCGCGACACACACGATGCATTACCTCACGAGCCCCGACAGGAACAGGAGTCAAATATGGAACACGCAGTACCTCAGAATGCACAGTCAAGTAACCCCCAGCTTTTCCTCGTACATAGTACGTTCCATTGGACAAAGCAAAACCATAAAACACGAAAATATGTAGGAGCAAACAGAACACATCCTGAACCGTCCATTACGGGGACTCCAACCCGGTTAGTCGTACTTCCCCCAACACCTGTTCAACCATCTAACTGTCCCCACATGACAGCGAAGAACATCAGCCAACACAAATGCAGGTAGATTCCACACATACAACGTAAAGAGAAGAACAGTTCCAACAGCCTACCGATAAAGGATCCACCCGTGACGAACAATTTCCATCGCTCATGGCGAATGACGTACAACGATCGCTGCCCCACATGTGAGCTGAGTCACGAAAGAAGAAAATAAGAGCGGAGGAAGCTACTGAACTTTATTGAAGTCGTATTAGAAGTTAGTCCAGACAACACATCTCTGATTGCTGGGCATTACGGTAATAACTGCATGAACCATATCTGTACGGTCCATACTTTTAATGGTAGTCACTCGAGACAGAAACAGAATCTATTACACATCTTTTACGGAGCAAAGAGGTGGACATCTTATTCCTGCAGAAAGTAATAACAGACCAACTTAATGACATTCTGGGATATATCATCACTGCCAACGTAACCAAAAGAAGTAATACAAAACTGATAACACAAGACGGCCTTCCAATTTCTAATCTTGACAGACTTCCAAATTGATGGGTGTACATATCACCAAATCACATGGGCAAATACCTATGTTCTATCTGGGTCCAGGTTACGAAAAGAGTGCAATCGTTTCTTTAATACTTACTTAATATACCTGCCCAGACACAACACACAAGCTGTATTCTCAGCGGGTTTTTCAATGTACATTGTCCCTACACCACCCCCCCCCCCCCTCCCTCCCCGGCTGCACCAATGACAACAGGCGCAGTAGACCAATGAGCGCGTTAATTCAAAATTATCGTTTACACTACATGTGTAAAAACAAGAAAGAAGGACGCGAATATATGCGTTTTACAGCCACCAGTGCCACGAAACTTGAACGCTTTGACATCTCTCAGTATTTGATATCGCACAAAATCATGTCTGGAATCGTCGTTACTGCATTTACATACCAAAGTGTGGCACTGCTGCTTACACATATGCCCACGACAGTGCAACTCGTGTAGAGGCTACTGGATTTTGAATACCTGCCTGAAGGAAGACATTCAAATTTGTGGCAGATTTCGCGAACAGTAGTAAGTGTAGCAAAAACGGTATCTGTACACTGACCGTGTACATTGGTGGGAAATACGCGCTTAAAAAAAAACATTGGGAAATTCTACCTCACTGACGGAGAACGGAAAGGGGCTCACCCGAAGATGCAGACGAAATATTACGCACGCGTATGTGACCTAAGAGGCAATCATCAAGACGCGTACACCACGACTTTGCAACTAAAATATTTCCAAGATGGAATTCGGTTGATTCGAGACATACCAGCAAGATTCTCCATACCGCAATAAGGCAGCAAGCATCGCCAACAACAGCACTATCCTCTGTTTAAAATATAGTTCGAGCACAAAAATGGAGACGGAAGAGGGCCATCGTTACTATCCAATCGACGGATGGGCACCTACTTACCTCGATAAGGGATATCCGGACCTACTTACAACACACTACAGAGACGTGTGATTTTCTGTCAGTTAACCACTTGTATACGCACAAAGTTGGAAGATGTTTCACTGACACATGTAGTCTTTGAGGCAACAACGAACTGCAGCTCCTCATCACGATGTAGATATTAGAAGTGAGTGAGTGAGAAATAAATCACATTCACGGAAGACAAACATAAGAGTTCTATCTCCTCCTGTGGGAAACGATTAAAACTGCTCTGTTAAAGACATACTATGCACTACTTAGGAAGAAGTCGTTGACCCCATCGCAAACCATTGGAAAAATGATCAGCTTAACGAAACCCAGCACCCGCGAGTTATCTCGGACTACAGATCCCTTACATTAATGAATGCTGATTCTAAAATCTCTACGTACATCCTCGGAACTGCTCTGACCCCTTATATACACGACAGCCTGCATGTAAGCCAACATCGTGGAGCAAGAAGCATCAATAAAATTACTGCAGTGGCTGGCCTACGGGGTGTGGTTGCATTTTAGGAGCTGTCACAACAAGCCATCTGCTTAATGTCTCTTGATTATGCCTCTGCCTTTAACAGAGTTTCACATGACTTCTTTGAACGATACGGCTTAAATGAGAACACAATTACACTCATAAAATTTATGTATGAGAGACTCTTTCACGATGTGAAAAAATGGGCATAGGCCTATCCTATATTAGCAGCCTTTCTTATCAAACGATCTATAAGACAAGAATGTCCCCTTAGTATGCTTCTGTACGTAATTGCAACAAACCACTTCTCACCAAACTGGATGAACTCAATGGATTCCTCGTAGATGTGAGACACAGAAAACTTCCTGTAGTGGCATACGCGGATGTCACCGTATTTTCAATATTCCCGACTGACATAACCACAGAACACAGTGAACAAATATGAATAGGCCACGGGTGAAGATATAAATCACAGAAACTCCAAAGCTTTACCATTAGGAAGATTAGGATGCCGTATTAGTGTGTATCTGGACCCATTAAGTCAAAATCCTAGGAATTTACTTCAAATCAACGATTACTGCCACTAGGAATACAGGTATGGGCCGCATAATGACATTAAGTCAACGACGGATCGCATATACGACGGTGGTCCCATAAAATTACAATATTATAATAATATTGTAATACTTACCATTGTGTTAAAATTTCCAACAGTATTCAGTAAAATAACACTCTGTGCAGGTTTGTAGCCTAGGAGTAATAGGCTATATATAGACTAGGTGTGTAGTAGGCTATGCTATCTAGGTTTGTGTAAGTACAGTCTATGACGTTCGCACAACGACGAAATCTTCTAACGACGCATTTCTGAAAACGTATCACCGTCATTAAGCGACGCATACGTGTATTACATACGAGTCCACCATACACTTTAGTGCTTAGTTCGCGAGACGTACCTAAGGGACCTCTTCTTATTACAAATAATCGTGCATACAAATCTATTTAGCAAAATATTATATGTTACACAGATTATTCCGATATCAGAGGAGTCGACACGTTAGGTACACAGTATTGTTTCCTCTTTCGTCTGGGCCTGTGAAATTTCCGTGTGTCCACGCAACACAAACCGCTCACGGAGTGTGGATTGCACTCTATGCGTCTCAGAAGAAATGCAAAACGCTATAAATTAGTCACTGTCTCACTCACATGGCGATAGAAGTTGGTCTGACAACCAACTGGTTTAAAGTGTGGAATTATTACATTTTTGTTGGGAAACCGCTTGACGTGAGAATCTTACCGAAAGGTCTTCTGTGCCTACATACATACTTACTCACTTACTCCATGGTGCAGAGTCCTTCTTGAGCAGCTAACTGGTTTGCAGCTAGTCAAGAAATTCCCCGCATTTCAAGGAACCCGAAGGTTCATTACCGCACTCAAAAACGCACGCCAACTGTCTCTATCCTGGGCCAGTCCAATCCAGTCCATATGCCCACATCCCACCTCCTGGAGATCAATCCTAATATTATCCACCCATCTACGCCTAGGTCTCCCCAGTAGACTCCTTCCCTCCGGTTTATCCCACAAAGAACTTATATACTCCCCTCTCCTCACCCATACGTACCACATGCCCAGCCCATCTCATTCTTCTCGATTTTATCACCCGCACAATATTGCGTGAGGTGTACAAATCATTTTGCTCCTCATTATGCAATCTCCTCCAGTCCCCCGTTACCTCGTCCCTCCTAGGTCCAAATATCCTCCTCAACACCTTGTTCCCAAACACCCTCAGCCTCCTTTCCTCCCGCAATGTCGGCGACCAAGTTTCACACCAATACATAACAACAGGCAAGATTATAGTTCTAGATATCTTGATCTTTACATTTTTGGACAGCAACCTGGAAGACAAAAGATTCTGCACCGAATGATAGCAATCATTTCCTGACCTCAATCTGCTCTTAAATTCTTCCGGAATAGAATTTTGATTTGTTAAAGTTGTTCACAAATATTTTTGAACTCTTCCACCCTCTCCAAGGTACTATTATCCATCCTCACACTGTGAATTCGTCCTGCATTCTGATCTCGAGACATGACCATGTACTTAAGTTTTATATGCACTTACTTCTAGTCCAATCTCCCTAGTAGCAGCTACTAATGCTTCTGCATTTTTCTTTAGAGTATATATGCTTCCTCCCAGTATATTAACATCATCGGGATAAGCTAGAAGCAGAAGTGTACCATTTATTTTCAAGCAATCCTGGTTTACCTGAACCCTCCTAATGGTGTAATCTAAAGAAAAGTTAAAAACGATTGGTGAAAGAGCGTCTCCTTTATCAAATCATTCCTAATAGGGAACCTGTCAGACACATTCTTGCTTACCCGGACTCTGCTATATGTTTCAGTCAGACTCATCTTTATTAACCTTACAAGTTTCCTAGGGATACCAAACTCAATGAGAATCATATATAAGATCTCCCTCCTAACTGAATCATAAGCTTTCTTGAAGTCTATAAAGAGCTGATGGACTTCTTCACTGTATTCCCATTTTTTCTCAAGTATTTGGTGAATGTAACATATCTGATCAACAGTCGACCTGTTGTGTCGAAAGCCACATTGATGGTCCCCAATAATTTCCTTCGCATATGGAATTAACCTTGAGAGCAGGATGTTGGATAAAATTTTGTAAGTTGTTGGCAAAAGTGATATGCCCCTATAATTATTACAATCCGTTTTATCCCCCTTCTTATGAATAGGTACTATGATCGACTCCTTCCACTCTTCAGGCTGTTTCTCCTTCTTCCAAATAGAAGTAATAAGTTTATGAATCTCCAAGCACATTGTTCTACCTACTGCTTTAAT
>Ga0209755_10006898_pt1 | contig 12435 bp, 15 predicted proteins | sample TergutCo191P1_FD_187301 | JGI IMG/M metagenome (GOLD analysis project Ga0209755, IMG submission 187301) | Cornitermes sp. P1 segment gut microbial communities from Petit-Saut dam, French Guiana - Co191P1 (SPAdes) (version 2) | ecosystem: Host-associated > Arthropoda: Insects > Digestive system... | reverse complement strand
CAGACAAGTTTCAATCCACGCACTCGCACGGAGTGCGACCAGACCTGAGTTTGCAAGCAAAGCGGACCAGAGCGTTTCAATCCACGCACTCGCACGGAGTGCGACCCAGAAGACATAACAGGCAAAAAGGTCTGGCTTGTTTCAATCCACGCACTCGCACGGAGTGCGACCAGGCATTGAAGCGGCGCGGACTGTTTCTCCGTTAAGTTTCAATCCACGCACTCGCATGGAGTGCGACGGGAAAATGACTTAGGAGAAAAACGATGGGTATAATGTTTCAATCCACGCACTCGCACGGAGTGCGACTGGATTCTTTTGTAGATCAATTTGTAGGAGCAATGTTTCAATCCACGTACTCGCACGGAGTGCGACATCTTGCTGTATTGGGTATCCGTTTAAGTATGAAAGTTTCAATCCACGCACTCGCACGGAGTGCGACGTGAGTAGATGATACATAACCGCTTGACCATAGCAAGTTTCAATCCACGCACTCGCACGGAGTGCAACCCGCACTCATGGATTGAACCTGACGGCAGAGCAAGTTTCAATCCACGCACTCGCACGGAGTGCGACGTTGCGCGCGACACGCCGTTAAAAGGATTATCTGGTTTCAATCCACGCACTCGCACGGAGTGCGACCCGATAAATGATTAGCTTGCGGGCCTTGGCGGAGTTTCAATCCACGCACTCGCACGGAGTGCGACTCAATATTTTTATGTGTTTTTCCACACCACATACGTTTCAATCCACGCACTCGCACGGAGTGCGACCCGAGTTTTTCTGTTTCTTCCTGTGCGGCGGCAGTTTCAATCCACGTACTCGCACGGAGTGCGACGCGACGACCCGTTAGCTGATACAAACCGTTTACTTGTTTCAATCCACGCACTCGCACGGAGTGCGACACATTCATGTGCTCGCCGCCGCAAAGGTAAAAATGTTTCAATCCACGCACTCGCACGGAGTGCGACCCGGGCGCGGTATTAAAAGCAATGAACAATATGAGTTTCAATCCACGCACTCGCACGGAGTGCGACAAAAAGCGAATATGATAGTCGGGCAGAAAAAAGAGTTTCAATCCACGCACTCGCACGGAGTGCGACTAAATCGGTTTTTAAGTCTGAAAAAAGCAGTATTGGTTTCAATCCACGCACTCGCACGGAGTGCGACCAGGACGCTGAAGAGGGCGCAATCGTATTACTCGATGTTTCAATCCACGCACTCGCACGGAGTGCGACAGGACGCTGTAATCTACTATCTTGTGGTATAACTCGTTTCAATCCACGCACTCGCACGGAGTGCGACGTATGGCGGGCAAGTCAGCCGCCGCAATATGCAAGTTTCAATCCACGCACTCGCACGGAGTGCGACGCTCGCCGGATGATAATGATGATAAAACGGATGAAGTTTCAATCCACGCACTCGCACGGAGTGCGACCCGCGCCCTTGACGCATAAAACAAACCCTAAAATAAGTTTCAATCCACGCACTCGCACGGAGTGCGACGTTTACTTTGCGCCCTTGACGTTTTCAAGGGATGTTTCAATCCACGCACTCGCACGGAGTGCGACCCCGTCAACAGGATGATTTATTCAAATGATTTTAGTTTCAATCCACGCACTCGCACGGAGTGCGACATTTTTCCGAACTGTTTGCTTATGCGCATCAGCTGTTTCAATCCACGCACTCGCACGGAGTGCGACGTCGTCTCCCTGGTTGCATTATGCAAACAAGACAAGTTTCAATCCACGCACTCGCACGGAGTGCGACTTGATTATCGGAGTTTTTAAGGAAGGAGTTTATGGGTTTCAATCCACGCACTCGCACGGAGTGCGACTCTGAAAGCCAATTCTTTCATGCAGTTTGATCTTGTTTCAATCCACGCACTCGCACGGAGTGCGACTTATAGCTTCTGTTATTTTTCCGCTTATATCCCGGTTTCAATCCACGCACTCGCACGGAGTGCGACGTTCCGAAATGGAGGATCGATATGATTACAGCGAGTTTCAATCCACGCACTCGCACGGAGTGCGACGTTACGGTGGCGGATGCGGATTTGGAGGGTTTCCTGTTTCAATCCACGCACTCGCACGGAGTGCGACCAGTTATCCTATATAATTGATATTGACGGCGAAATGTTTCAATCCACGCACTCGCACGGAGTGCGACCGGGCTCGGGTTCTGATAATTCAAATTCAGAGCATGTTTCAATCCACGCACTCGCACGGAGTGCGACCTCAAACAGCGCAAACAATAGCATTAACAGATGATGTTTCAATCCACGCACTCGCACGGAGTGCGACATTCGATGTCAACTAATTGGACATAGCGGAGATAGGTTTCAATCCACGCACTCGCACGGAGTGCGACGGTTATCAGTGTAACAAAAGATGCGATTGACAATGTTTCAATCCACGCACTCGCACGGAGTGCGACTACAATATTCAGGGCACGATATTCCGAGCGGATTGTTTCAATCCACGCACTCGCACGGAGTGCGACTTCCGATAACGACGATGGTTCAACATTAAATCAGGTTTCAATCCACGCACTCGCACGGAGTGCGACAATGTATAAATAGCTTCCACCCCGACTTCCGCAAGTTTCAATCCACGCACTCGCACGGAGTGCGACGCAAGGTCTGTACCACATAGCGATTTAGCGAATAGTTTCAATCCACGCACTCGCACGGAGTGCGACTCACACAATAGGCATGGAAGCAGTTGTAAGATTTGTTTCAATCCACGCACTCGCACGGAGTGCGACGATAACGCCTAATTCTTTTTGCTCGACCAAAACGTTTCAATCCACGTACTCGCACGGAGTGCGACATTTTCCTGGCGGAAAAGCCGTTGATGCGTCAACAGTTTCAATCCACGCACTCGCACGGAGTGCGACGCGAACTCCTCGCCGTAAATGCAATAGTAGGGATAAAGGTTTCAATCCACGCACTCGCACGGAGTGCGACATGTTACAATCGTGGGCTTTCAGATGATAATAATAGTTTCAATCCACGCACTCGCACGGAGTGCGACTAATCGGTTTCCATTTCTTTTTGTAATACATCTGGTTTCAATCCACGCACTCGCACGGAGTGCGACAAGATGGCATTAACAAACAATGGACGAGAAGAACGTTTCAATCCACGCACTCGCACGGAGTGCGACATTAGGAGTATATATGTATATAAATGTGTTGGATGTTTCAATCCACGCACTCGCACGGAGTGCGACTGGCATACTATCTGGTGTTGGCGTTACGCGCAACGGGTTTCAATCCACGCACTCGCACGGAGTGCGACGAGTAGAGCATCATTGACAGCGGGAATTTCTTCCAGTTTCAATCCACGCACTCGCACGGAGTGCGACTTGCCAACCGTTGAGCTTCAACCCATCCTGAAATTGTTTCAATCCACGCACTCGCACGGAGTGCGACGTATTCAGAAATATTTGGAGATCCTCGGCTTGGTGTTTCAATCCACGCACTCGCACGGAGTGCGACGCTTTTTTTTATGTCTTGGGGGGAATTATGGCGAAGTTTCAATCCACGCACTCGCACGGAGTGCGACCTTCAAAGTGTTTCTCACTCCGTCCAATGCTGCGTTTCAATCCACGCACTCGCACGGAGTGCGACGCAAATTCAATATCAGCTAACGCATTAATAACTTCGGTTTCAATCCACGCACTCGCACGGAGTGCGACCCATTGTCCGTTAGCGATTAATTGTAAACCTGCTTGTTTCAATCCACGCACTCGCACGGAGTGCGACAAAAACCACATAATTACCGATAAAATAAAACTTAAGTTTCAATCCACGCACTCGCACGGAGTGCGACTCAAAAAGATGATAGTTGTTTAATCCATTCCCGCGTTTCAATCCACGCACTCGCACGGAGTGCGACCAAGCAGTCCAGTAAGCGTTACAATAGCTGCTGTGTTTCAATCCACGCACTCGCACGGAGTGCGACGTTGAGCTTCACCTAATTTGACTAATGTATCTTGTTTCAATCCACGCACTCGCACGGAGTGCGACAAACATGCTCAAGGCGGTGTGTTTGATGAATACGGTTTCAATCCACGCACTCGCACGGAGTGCGACAAAAGTAATCGTGTCATCAACCGCTGCGTCAATAGGTTTCAATCCACGCACTCGCACGGAGTGCGACGAGAGCTGCGCGTCTTTCTTACCAAGTCTATATTTACGTTTCAATCCACGCACTCGCACGGAGTGCGACACGAAAATAATCTTTGTGTCGGCATCAGCATCGATGTTTCAATCCACGCACTCGCACGGAGTGCGACAAGCTCTCTGGTTAACAATGGGACGTCTTGGACTGGTTTCAATCCACGCACTCGCACGGAGTGCGACTTTCTGGAATGAGGATCAAGTTTTATTTTTTATTGGTTTCAATCCACGCACTCGCACGGAGTGCGACCGTATGTGCTTGATCAAAATAACAATCCTTTTTTTGTTTCAATCCACGCACTCGCACGGAGTGCGACATGTTAATGGTGTTTCCATAACTCAAAGTATATATAGTTTCAATCCACGCACTCGCACGGAGTGCGACAGTCCAGATTTTCACGCCGCGTTCCAGACAGTTTGTTTCAATCCACGCACTCGCACGGAGTGCGACTCGGTTTACTGCGGAAAACTTCCCGCACTTTCGTTTCAATCCACGCACTCGCACGGAGTGCGACCAACTTCCTCCTCTGTAAGCGCATCCCAAGGTTTAGTTTCAATCCACGCACTCGCACGGAGTGCGACTAAAAAGTTTTGAAGCGTTTGATATTTTCTTTTTGGTTTCAATCCACGCACTCGCACGGAGTGCGACGCGGCGGGCTATTGCGCATAATATCAGGATGAAATGTTTCAATCCACGCACTCGCACGGAGTGCGACGACGATTGACCGTATTGATAGCAATGGTAATTACGTTTCAATCCACGCACTCGCACGGAGTGCGACGCGGAAATGGTCGATTATTACAACCGAGCAAACCTTGTTTCAATCCACGCACTCGCACGGAGTGCGACATAATCACGGCGTTCAAAAAATACGCTGACTTTATGTTTCAATCCACGCACTCGCACGGAGTGCGACTTTAAGCACGAGCGCGGTAACGTTAGTTGAAAGTGTTTCAATCCACGCACTCGCACGGAGTGCGACGGGGCGGGGTTCAATAACGATCCTTTGGTTAAATCAGTTTCAATCCACGCACTCGCACGGAGTGCGACGTTTATTAGGCGCTCCTGCGGTTGTCTACTGCATGTTTCAATCCACGCACTCGCACGGAGTGCGACGCGTTCACAAATATGGAGAGCCCATTAATGCTTTGTTTCAATCCACGCACTCGCACGGAGTGCGACAACCATTAACGGCAGTTATTGACCCTGCTGGAGATGTTTCAATCCACGCACTCGCACGGAGTGCGACCAAGCGCAAGCGTTTCCATTTCCGCGCGGGTTAATGTTTCAATCCACGCACTCGCACGGAGTGCGACGCTAACGGGAATATACGGCGATATAGGTTATTTGTGTTTCAATCCACGCACTCGCACGGAGTGCGACTTATTTTGAATTCATTATCACCCTGCCGGGAGCCGGTTTCAATCCACGCACTCGCACGGAGTGCGACATAAATACATTTTTAGACAGCGGAGCGCAATTAAGTTTCAATCCACGCACTCGCACGGAGTGCGACTAGATACAATATCCGGGAAACCGGATAATGTATCAGTTTCAATCCACGCACTCGCACGGAGTGCGACAAATACTGTTTTGTTTTTACCGCTTTGGTAAATTGTTTCAATCCACGCACTCGCACGGAGTGCGACGCCAATGAGGACTTTGAGTGGTATCCGACCACCGATGTTTCAATCCACGCACTCGCACGGAGTGCGACTTTAATGATGAGAAATGTAAAATCACTCATCTCTTTGTTTCAATCCACGCACTCGCACGGAGTGCGACCCGATATAACCGCGCGCATTGAAGCTCTCCATGAAGTTTCAATCCACGCACTCGCACGGAGTGCGACTTAGTTACGGAGGTAATAAACCATGTCGAAGCCTGTTTCAATCCACGCACTCGCACGGAGTGCGACCTTAATGTATGGGCTGACAACACACAATTAAAAAATGTTTCAATCCACGCACTCGCACGGAGTGCGACCGGTACTGCTTCAATGCTGTTCCTTACCGAACAGAGTTTCAATCCACGCACTCGCACGGAGTGCGACGCCTTCGGCTTTCACAACGCCCTTGACCTGATAGTTTCAATCCACGCACTCGCACGGAGTGCGACCCGAAGTACACCCCGAAGACAATACAGTTCATGTAAGTTTCAATCCACGCACTCGCACGGAGTGCGACCGCCGGACATGGAACTTACGAATTGACCTACAAAAGTTTCAATCCACGCACTCGCACGGAGTGCGACATGAGCGACCGTCTTTATAATCTGCGCTGTTAGTTGTTTCAATCCACGCACTCGCACGGAGTGCGACTCAAGAGTACCGATAACAGGCGAATGGCTAAGAGGTTTCAATCCACGCACTCGCACGGAGTGCGACTCTTCGCCAAGAAGACTACGATTTCCTTGTAAAGGTTTCAATCCACGCACTCGCACGGAGTGCGACAAGAGTTGTTTCTTTTTTTTATTAGAGTATTTTTGGTTTCAATCCACGCACTCGCACGGAGTGCGACGTGGAGAGGCGGCAACGATGTTTCCGTTTGACGTAGTTTCAATCCACGCACTCGCACGGAGTGCGACTCTCCCTGCAGGGCTGGATACGGATTTGTATACGGTTTCAATCCACGCACTCGCACGGAGTGCGACCTCCCTGCAGGGGGCTGCTGGTGTCTAAAAACTACGTTTCAATCCACGCACTCGCACGGAGTGCGACGTGGCTGCCGAGGACATAGCCATAGTGGTAGACATGTTTCAATCCACGCACTCGCACGGAGTGCGACTTAATGAAAGATGTAACAGATTGGGATTTTGGAGGTTTCAATCCACGCACTCGCACGGAGTGCGACTACACTTTGATCAAATTGTTTTACCTCTAAGTCAGTTTCAATCCACGCACTCGCACGGAGTGCGACTAATAGCTTATTATATCATTATCCTGTAACAAATTAAATACAAAAATCTGCGAACATAGTCATAATAAGCAAAAAAATAATAGTTTATCCTTCTCTTTTTTTTCAAATATCATTCCTGTAAGGAGTTATAATAAACGCGAACATACCTGCGTTTTATGTTTCTTTAAGGTTCGCGATAGAAAAAATTCTTAAGAAAGTGAAAAAATATACATGTTAAATAATCAATGGCTCATCAACATCAAAAGAAGGTTTCGCGCCGATGTGCTCAACTCTTCTTTTATAATTAGAACCAAGAAAATAATAACGTAAGCTGTCGGTTTTGTCATCAATTATGTCTTCTAATGTATTCTTCAATTTTACCCATTGAGCGGGATCAATGACACATTCAAAAACAGAATATTGAACTCTTTGGCCATAGTTAGTACATGCTTTAGCAACTTTTCTAAGTCTTTTCTTTCCGCCGGGACTTGTTACCATTACATCATAACTAACTAATACCATCATAATTATTTACCGCCAAAAGAAAGGAGGATATCCATCAATATCCCCGCGAATAAATCTAGCCATTAGATTTGCTTGAATAAAAAACAAAAGACCTATCGATACTGTCTCGTCAATATAAGGATGAAGAATAACATCTTGTTTACGATTCTGATATTCTGTCAAAACAATTTTACGAGTATCTTCATCCATAATAACAGATCCGTTTGCCGCTTTTATAAATCCTTTCTTTCCAATTTGTTTTCGGTTAATTAATGATAGAACTAATCGATCTGCAATAACAGGACGAAATTCTTCCATTAAATCTAAAGCTAATCCGGAACGGCCTGGGCGATCGCGATGAAGAAAACCTACAGATGTATCCAATCCAACTGTTTCAAGCGCTGATCGAACATCATGAGCAAGGAGAGTGTATATGAATGAAAGTAAAGCATTTACTTCATCAAGCGGCGGTCTTCTGCTTCGCTCGTTGAAAACAAAATCATCTTTTTGATCTAGAATAAGATGATTAAAAACACGAAAATATTCAGCGGCGGCTTGACCCTCAAACCCTCTTACTTCATCAGTATTTTCCGCTCTCGGAATACGTTCTATAATTTTTTCAATGCTTCTGGAAGCATCCTTAAGAGCGGCAGCATCTACTTTAGCGCCGTGATCTCTTACAGTACGGTTTAAAACAATACGGCAATTCGCTAACTTGCCGCTTACTACATTCGCTGCAATATCACGGGTAATTTGCTCATCATCAGCCATTCTGTATTGCTGCCGCCGTAAAAGAACATTCCCTCTTACAGGTCCAAGAACACTGGCAAGAAAACGTCCATGCTCGCTAAGAAATGAAACTGATACATCTCGTTCAGCGCAGAACCCTAAAAGAAACGGAGAACATAACACATTACCAAAACAAACAATACTGCCAAGTGTGTGAATAGGAAGCTGCATGACTTTTTCCTTTTCACGTTCTACAATAATAGTTTCTCCTTCCCGATGAAGATAAGAACCTTGGGTATTCACATATAGTGTATTAAGAAGTTTTCTCATCATCCTTCTCCGATAATTTCAATTGGCTTTCAATAAACCGTTTTACATTTTTCTTTCCTGCTCCGGCGCTTTTAGGCATGCATAAATCAATCATTGAACAATTATCACATTTTCGTTTTAAATATTTTGCAATAATAGTTTCCCCTGTTTCGCGAATTGACCTAATTCGATTAATTAAATTATTAGTTTTTTCACGAAGAAGTTCATCGATTATTTCACTGCTTCTGCGATGTTCCTGCAGGTAATAAAATTGCCCGCTGTTAATAGAAACATTAAACATTTCTTCAAGACAAAAAACCTGAGCGCAAAGCTGTACCCGATCTATATCATCAGTTTTTTTTCTGCCGCGCTTAAATTCAACAGGTGATACTTTAATAATATTCCCGTCTTTTGAATACCAAAGCTCCACAAGATCACACTTTCCGGTAAGCCCGCATCGAAGTGAACGAACTGCCATTCCGTACTCTTGTTTATACAAACGCCGCGATTCGTGATGTTCTGCGTCTACTCTTTCGTGTAACACTCTGCCTTCCGCTGTAAAACGATTTTCTTCCCACGCCTGTTCTAAATGTATCAATGCATATTGCCGTTCACAGAATAATGCATGTTGTAACGCGGAAATTTGGATTAAATCATCTTCTGTGTACATTGAAAGAACCTTAGAAATTTTATATCAATATGTTAAAACTTCAGGCTTTAATCCATCAAGCGGCTTAATTAAAATTGTATAATCATCAGCAGACTGTGCTTTTTTGATATCTTTTTTTAAGCCGATCTGTAAACTCCCATGAACTTTTGCAGACGAATATTGTCCGGACTTGCTGGAATGCTCCCACCAGTACAGTTGAATTACTTCCATGCTTCCTTCAGGCCTTGCTGATGAAGCATCATTATCAAATATATGTAACAGGGCTTGTTTAATTTTTTGAGCGTCATCATATGAGAAACCGGTTTTTGTCGCAAGCTGCGGATTAATACTTCCATATGTCACATAATAACCAAAATCAATGCGATGTTTCATTCCCATGGTATCTGATGCTTTTTTTGTTCCGTCTCCATCTCCGCTGACGCTCTTGGTAATTTGAATACTGGTAATATTAACAGGATCATGACTAAACGCAGATTGAATTGTCACAGGTCCGCGAATACCAACTGATACACCGGCTCCTTTTTTTTCACCATCAGCTTTAAAAGCGAAAACCTGTCCAAAAGCACGCACATCGATCCATGTCTTGCATGCTTTTTCAGCGAGTTTCTTTGAATCTTTCATAACCTCTGTAGTTAATACTTTTTCTGCTCTCTCTTTAAGGGTCTTGTAATCATCATCTCTGTTATCATCAGATTGAACAAAAATTTTCTCACCTGCTTCCTGTAAACGATCGCGTATTTTCCTTTTCAGGCATACATCCGAAAGTTCTCCTACACCTTCAATAGTTACCCTTGGCATGTTTCCGCTTAATGGATCGCCGTTAGGGTTCGCGTTTTTTACACCGAATACCAATGCAAAATCAATTTTCTTTTCCAATACTGCCATTTTAGTCCTCCTGTTTATTATTATCTATAGATTGATCTTTTTCCCGCTTACGCCAGAAATCTTTTTGTTGACAATGGTAACCAAGTAAAAACTTCCCTGATAACATTTCATCAGAGCAAAAATCTTCATTGATAAATTTATCAGTTATGTTTTGAATGATACTTTCGTACCAGTTGTGAAGTTTTGGATATATCTGCTTTAAATTCTTCATGTATGACTGTAATTTATCTGTATAAATCAGCTTCCATGTTGAATAGGGATATTTCGCGAAACGCTGCATATAACGCACCGCGTTACTTTGCCTGTTTTCTCCCCTTTCTTCCAAAACTACGGTTTCAATTTTATCCGCTACAGCTAACAATCTGCCATAGAGATAATCACGATCATTTTGCTCTTCATCTAACGCCATGTTATACTCCTCCTTATATCGGGTATACAAATTGTACTTTATAACCGCACAGGCGGTTTCCAATGTTTTTTCACGTTCAGAACTATCTAGATTATTCAAACGAGAAGCTCTGTTATAACATAATTGTTCAATATCCGTAGGTATCTGGGTTTTATCAATAATGCAAGATAAAAGCCGCTGTACAGTCATTGCCTTGGCGTTGTCACTTACATGCCCTCCGTAAGCTGCTTTAACGATTTCTTCAGGCGATGGAGCTGAAACAGTATGCATATATTTTTTCTCTTCTTTTTTCCAATAAGAGTAAAACCACGCAAGACGCTCATGCCAGTGTTTCTGTGCTTCAAAAAATTCAGTTTTATTAAATTCACGATATAGTAAAATTGACATTCTGCCGGGAGTTGCGGCATTAAGAGCCATGATCAGTACATTATCACTGTCATTTATTTTTCCATAAAATCCAAGTAATCTATTTTTTATATATAAACTTGTTTTTTCAGCAGCGTAATAATCATCATTTTCCACATTATCATCTTCAAACCCTAAATCATTTGTGCTTTTTAATAACTGCGGTTGTACTTCTATAGCGGAGCTCCATGCGACAATAGTTAACCCGTTTCCAATTGTTGCGCCTTGTCTATCTATAAGCCAGCGCAGCGCGTTATGCGCTTTAAGAGAAACAGACATTCCAACCTGACATGCCTGATCTGCGTCTGTAAAACGGCCACGAAATGTATAATTGGAATAATCATTAGAAGAAATAAGTTTTGCGCCATCACCAGCATTTCTTATTTTTTTGGGATGTAAAGATGCGACAGGTTCAATTTTTCCAGATATATAACACAAACCTTTTTTATCGGAAAAATATTTTGTGTAAAAATCTATCCAATTTTTTTGGGTTTTAGAATCCATCCATGTTCGAGATTCATCATTATTTATCTCAACATTCCAACGAATAAATATATTATTTTCTTTTGCTCCAATTTTAGCAAGTGTATCCATTTCTGGAATATTTCCTTTTTTAATTATATCTTTAATAATTGTTCTTTTTTTCACATATTTATAAACACTTTTTATTTTTTGATTGGAAAATTCTGATTCTGCCCAGTTTCCTAATATTTGTAAATATGCAGTAAATTTCTCTTCTAGTTTTTTACCGTCACAACATTCATTATAATCACCTGCGACATATTCCAGTTTATCGCATAACGGATAAGGTGCTACAGTCTCACCTGCTCTTGCCGCACTCTTTTCAGTACAGGGCATACATGTCTGCCAATCATCTCTTTCTGCCATTTTCGAGGAAAGAAATTTACCTTCGCAGTTAAGAGTTATGACAAGAGGAGCGTTGTTCGCAATGTGAAATAAAGGAAGAGGTTTAGTCTCAATTTTCTTGTTTTTTATAATTAAATCATATACGGTAGCAAGTTCTGAAAGCCAACCCATTAGTCTATAACCTCCTCTGTGTTAGAATTTACTATTTCATACTCCATCGGACCAATTTCCCGTTTATAAGGACACTTTTCTGGCCGTGGAAATTCAACAATACCGCCTTTCATTTTTGCCTGCCAGAATCTGGCAGATAGTTTTTCAACTCCGCTCTCTGAAGGATATTCAAAACTGTGAAACATCAAACCATAAGACAGTTCATCTTCCTTATCATAATACCCCTCGTCTGTTCCAAATCTGCATGGCGTAACATAACCCTGACATTCACGAGATCCCAGAAAAATATCTCTTCTTCCGCCTTTATCAAGCATACGCATGGCTATTTGAAAATGTTTGTCTTCATTGCGATCTTTTTCAAGATCCTCGCGATTCATGTTCCATTCAAAATGCGCCTGAACCTGAT
>Ga0209755_10006897_pt1 | contig 12436 bp, 10 predicted proteins | sample TergutCo191P1_FD_187301 | JGI IMG/M metagenome (GOLD analysis project Ga0209755, IMG submission 187301) | Cornitermes sp. P1 segment gut microbial communities from Petit-Saut dam, French Guiana - Co191P1 (SPAdes) (version 2) | ecosystem: Host-associated > Arthropoda: Insects > Digestive system... | reverse complement strand
AAGTACACGCAGGAGCTTTTTTTATTACTCAGAACACTGTATATCCTGAAGGAATGCAGGCTGTAAGTACCTCATTAAAAATCAAAGTCCAATAAGGACTACAAAAGGAGAATACCAAAATGAAAAAAACTTTTTTTTATACCTTAACTGTCTGCATACCCGTTTTGCTATGTGTGTTTACAGGCTGCGGAGCAACAAAAGGTGAAGAAATGCTACCATATAATGCAATACTTGGTCTCGGCGGTCCCTCGGTGCTCAGGGAAGATTTTATGGAGGCAAACAGGACTTATGGCGCCCATTGGGATGAGGAGAAAGATAGCACATCCCCGGAATTTAGAACGTTTATCGTAACAGAAAAAGCTAAGTTAGATGAAATTTTTTCTGTTTGCTCCGAAGTTGATTTTGAAAAAGGAATGGTAGTAATGTATGCTTATACCAGTGTCTATGGTAATAGGTACCATATAATTAAAAGCGTTACATTAAACAATAAAAGCTTAAGAATAGAATTTAAATACGTGGAAGGGAAGCCCGGTCTTAAGGATGCTTCAAGTCCACAAACAAGATTTCTTGTGATTAAAATGGATAAGCTTGATATAGACACGGTAGAATTTACCCTGCTTAATCCAAGAGGGTAAATAGTATAATGTCAAAGAAAAACCTAACTGTAGTAAGAGCGCTTTATTTAGCACCGAACTACCCAAAAACAAAAGGGGAGTAATGAGAAGATAATGAAAAGGAAAATAACTATTTATTTTTTTTATCAATATAATAGACAAATCCCCCAAAATGCAGTATATATTTATATAACAGTATAACTGTTAAGGAGTGGGACGATGGAATCCAATACCACGTTAAAAACCACTGTGCAGCCTAAATCAACCAGTTTTCATAAATACCGCAAAGAAAAGTTTTTTAGCAGAAAACCGCCTAAATATACAGGATTTACTCCACCGAGCGCAATGCATCGCGTATAATGCGGAATTCGGATCGACGATCCGGAAAAAGGAGGTATGCCAATGAAGAAATAACCTTAGTATCCGGGAATTTAAACCGTAAAGCCATCGGCTTTTATGTATGAATTCATAGACTTAATTATGTTGAATTTTAGGAGACTTAAATGAGAAAGACATTCATTTTAGGGATAGTAATTCTACTGCTTGTAGGGTTATTAATATCAGCTTGCCAAAATAACGAAAATGGCTCGCTTGCTTCCAGAACCGCTACTGAAAATGGAAAGGAGGTAATCGTGGACGACTTTAGTTTAACGGTGACATTGGATAAAACCAAGGCAAGAATCGGAGATACAATCACGGCAACCGTTGTTTTTAAGAATTTGAGCGGCAGGGATATTGAAGCGGAATTGCCGGATTGGATTGCAGCAAGAGGCGGTCGGAGCAAGGATGATATTTTGAGCGCAGTTTTTGTACCTGAAGGAGAGAAAGTATCTTATCCAGGTGTTAAGTTTGATGGACCGTTACCAAAGGTTTTAATTGAAAGCGAGACTGTGATTGAGCGAAAATTTGAGCACACTATAACAGAATCGAAAAATTTAGAAGCACGAGCCGGAGCTTATTTTTTTACTGATACTGCAGAATCGTTAAGTGGTTTGCAGATTGCTATCAACCCAATAAAAATTAAAGTCCAATAAGGACTACAAAAGGAGAGTATCATAATGAAAAACAAACTATTTTTGACAGTGTTATGCGCAATCGGGCTATGCCTTATTTTTGCTTGTAACTTGGATAATGACATAGCAACAGCGTCTGCGAAAAAAAATTTAGACACCATCGTTACTGAAAGCGAGCGGCAGTTTTTTAGGAATCAGGAAAAGAGTTTAAGCATACTGGATGAAGCAATGAGCCCGTTTATAAAAGAATCTGATAGAACAAGCGCAGGAAACCAGCGCTATTGCGAAAGTTTTGCGGGTGTTTTTATAGATGAGAGTGGTAATCTAAACATAGGCGTTGTTCAAGACGCTATATCAGAAAAAACAGAAATTTCAATGAACAGCCTGAGAGGACAAGTCATTTATAGACAAGACGCTTATAGCTACAATTTTTTAGCAAGAAAAATGGATGTGCTTTTCGAAGCGGATGATGATTTTGGAATTCATAAGGTAAGCTTGAGGGAGGATAAAAATCGATTATATATTTACCTCACCGATATAAATCGTGTTAGAGATATAAATAATTTTTTATCTGACCAAGGTGCTTTTGATGAGGACGCAATCGTTTTTATTGATGACCCGAAATATTTTCTGTCTTGGTCATCGGGACCAGCATATTCGGGCGAGGAAATTACTGTACCAAGTGTCCGCAGTGGAACAATAGGAGTAAATGCAATTTGCAATGAAACGGGAAAAATTGGTGTCATTACAAATGAACATGTTGCAAGATTAGGTGATACAGTGACACATGGAGGAGACATCATAGGTACAGTTTCGAAGGCAAGATTAGTAAACGGCGGAACTGTTGACGCATCTTTTACGCCTTTTCAAAATCCATACGATTGGGATATGACTCCAAACTCTAGGAACAGCGGGACTACACATACAAATGTAAGGTTTACCAACAATATAGCAATTTTAAATGGCGCAGGAATTATGAAGATAGGCGTGGCAACTGATACTCAGTATGGAACGATTAGATGTGCAAACACTTATACAAACTTGGAAAACCCTCATGGCAGTGGTACAATAAGAATAAACGACACAATCGAATTAAACGTAAAACATGACAAAGGAGACAGTGGCGGTCCGGTTTACTTTAACGACACCCAAACAGGTACTTTATGGTTAATTGGTATTCATTTTGCAGGTAATGTTTCGAAGACAATAGGTGACGCGTGTCGAATAACAAACGTTATGGCGGCTTTGAATGTTACACCGATAACCAACGATACCTATAAATTTACTAATGTTGGCAATAATGTTAGTGTTAACGGATTAAATATTACAAGAAGCAGTTATCCTGCAGGCAGACTGACAATTCCCGATAAATTCAACGGTAGAACGGTAACCGAAATAGGCAATGAAGCATTTCAGGATAGAACCGGGTTAAGCACTGTAACGATTCCTACTACGATGACAAAATTTGGGTATAACGCGTTTTCAAATAACCTTAATTTAAACAACATTTGGATACCGTCAAGCGTGACTGTTATTGATAGAATGGCATTTACCGATTGTCCGTCATTAATTATTTATGCCCAAGCGACAAGTAAGCCAGCCGGATGGCATACGAGCTGGAATCCTAATTGCCCAGTTATCTGGAATAGTTCCGCAGTAAATAGCGATTATATTTTCGCCAGCGGTACGGGAGCATCAAGCAACCCCTATATCATCACAACAGCAACACATCTGATTAATGTCCGTAACTATGGTAATAGATATTTCAAACTGGGGAGTAATATTAATTTGCAAAACGTGCAATGGACTCCCATTGAAGCATTCGGTGGTAATTTTGACGGAAACAGCGGAAACGGATACACGATATCGAATCTTAATATGATTTATATGTCCAATGATTCGCTGGGGTATGGGTTGTTTCAAAATAATTACGGTTCGATTCAAAATCTGAAAGTAACGGCAAATATCAATTTTCAAAATTATAACGGCAGCCATGTTGATACCGCGAAACCGGTGGGTGTAATCGCTGTCAGAAATTACGGGGAGATATCAAATTGCCAGGTTTCCGCAAGCGGAAGCGATCCCATGATTTATTGTAAAACATACTATACCGATAGGGTAGGCGGTATAACCGCGTACAATAACGGTAATATTTACTCCTGCAAAAATAACGGCGTTATTTATTCCGGCGGAGACACAGGAGGAATCGCAGGGTATAACACGGGGATTATTTTGGAATGTGAAAATAACGCTCTTATTTGTTATACACTTTCTGATAACCGTATTTCCACGATTCATTCTATTGGCGGTATAGCCGGAATAAATTATTACAGAGTATCGAATGTGATTAATAAAGCTATGATTTTATACGGCGGTTACAGCCAGGTAAACGATAAATTGTTGCAACCGAGAATGGCGCATATTGTCGGCACTAATGACAATTCAGTAAGCAGCGCTAGTTGGACATCCGGCGCTAGTGTTAATAAAGGGAACCTGATCTCTTTTTCATGGACAGAGAACGGGACAACGTATACCCACAATCAGGCGCTGTATGTTCGCAACGCCGCGGTAGCTGTTCAATACTAACCTCCTCAATCAACAATCAAACGCTGTTATCATCGTATAACGGCGTTTGGACGGCTGACATCCCTCCTCCCTTCTACCGCCGTCTTTCTAAATATAAAAAAATCCTGTATATTTTAATCATGAAAATTAAAATATTCATCATATTTATTTTTCCCTTTTTGACTGCCTGCAATACGAACTTTGATTATGTCAGGATAAACGGCGAAGAGGGCGTTGGAAAAGAAATCAGCTTTCTTTCCGCTGTAATTCAGGAGAGTAAAGCGCTAGAAGAAGCCGGATTGCGTCTTTTACGGGAAGATATCGATTCTAACGTTCCTGTACCATCGCTAATTATTGATTTTTTTTCATCATGGGAACATGAATATGATTATGAATATATTACTGTCTCAAAAACATTTTTTGTGCCGATAGATGATCCTCTCTCCGCCCGTACGGATACGAATCTTGCCGCCTGTCTTAACGGAAAGGAAACTCTTATTCCGGTAGAAGAGCTTGATTCTCCTTACGTCGCTCTTCGTGTCGACGGTATTACGATCAATGAAGATGAGTATCCTTTAATCCGTTTTTCCGGAATTAAAATCCGTTCAGCGGATGAAAAAAAAATAAATAAGCGTCTTGAAAAAAAATTATTACTTATGACGGAAGAAATAAAAAACGCGCGCAATCCCCTGATCCATGATTGTCCTAGTCCAATCTGGCTGGTTGCAGGAGGAGATGTAATGCTTGAGCGGGGAGCGACAGAGCTTCTGCTTGATGAAGGTCCCAAAGGTATTTTTGGAGAAACAGCCGGGATGATTTTTTCCGCGGACATCGCCCTTTTAAATCTTGAGGGTGTAATCAGCAGAAAGGGAAAAAAAGTTCCGAAAACTTATAACTTCCGTTTTATTCCCGAAGTTGCCGAGGCTCTCCGCGCGGCGGGAGTTGACGCGGTGCTTCATGCGAACAATCATGTTTTCGATTACGGTGAAGACGCTTTTCTGGACAGCCTTTCATGGCTGGAACAGGCTGAAATCGGCGTGATCGGAGCGGGGAAAAACATTGAAGACGCTTCGCGGTCATTTGTTTTTTCAAACGGAAAGGAAAAAATCCACGTATACGGTTTGGCTTCTTTCCCGCGTGAACGGAACGGATGGGACGGTGTAACCGCCGCCGCGGAAAAAGACACCGCCGGTATGCTTCATTCCGGGAAAGGCGGCAGAGAAAAACTTAAAGAAAGATTTTTATCTTCTGACGCGGATGTTACAAACATATTATTTTTCCACGGCGGCACAGAATGGTCTATTCATCCCGACGCTTCCACAAGAGAATTGTATACAGACCTTATCAACGCGGGAGCGGATATTGTTATCGGCTCTCATCCTCATGTAGTGCAGGGGTTTGAATGGGTTAACGGCAAACCTGTGTTCTGGTCTTTGGGAAATTACGTATTCGGCGGAATGACCAATTTTCCGGCCGGAGAAGAAGGACTCTTTATCCGTCTTGGCATACTTAACGGCCGTCTTTTGTATTTAGAGCCTTTTCATTTAGTTCTTAAAAATATAAGAACAGATATTTCTCCGCCGGAAAAACTCGCAAACTTTTACAAACGATCCGAAGAATTAAGGAAACAAAATACTTATTAATTTATGATGGTTCATCCTTATTACATTGAATATTTTTAATTTCATCTACGCTCGCCGTAATCCTTTCCTTAAACGCGTCAAACCCGGTTTTATTCCTGACAGAAACCGGAATACTATCGGGAAAACGATTCATAATAATTTCCAATTCTGATAACTCTTCATTGTTCTTTGTTAGTTTTATTTTATCAATTTTATTTAATAAAACAATTTTTGGAATGTTACCGGCTCCCAGTCCGCGCAACACAGATAAAGTCGTTTCGTAATTACTGTCTATATCAGGCTCTGACGCGTCAAGAATGATAATCAGTATATCCGCTAAAGCCGCTTCTTCCAGAGTTGAACGAAACGCTTTAATAAGAGAATGAGGAAGATCGCGTATAAAACCGACTGTATCGGTAAGAAGCAGGTATCTACCGGGCGCGAACTCAAATCTTCTTGTAACGGCATCAAGAGTGACAAATAATTTATCCTGAGCTTCCACGCCGGCTCCGGTCATGGCGTTTAACAAACTTGATTTGCCTGCGTTCGTGTATCCTACGATAGCGCATACCGGAATATCACTGCGCGCTCTCTGTCTTCTCTGAGTCTGACGCTGTTTGCGCACCTTCTCGATTTCTTTTTCGAGAAGATTGATTCTCTTTTCAATTTTTCTCCGGTCTGTTTCCAGTTTTGTTTCTCCCGCGCCCTTTGTTCCGTAGCGCCCTCCCCTCTGACGCGACAAATCAATGTATTTATGCGTTAAGCGCGGAAGAAAATACGTTAACTCCGCAAGCTTTACCTGTAAATCAGCTTCTCTCGTGATTGCCCGATCCGCGAATATGCGTATTATTAGTTCCTGTCTGTCTAAGACTGGCACGCCGGATAATTCTTCCCAATTTCTTTGCTGAGCGGGATTTGGGTTAAAATCAAAAACAATAAGGTCTGCTTCCAGTTCTATTGCTTTTTTTGAAAGTTCTTCGGCTTTTCCGTTTCCCATGCCGTATCTTGGTGTTTTTTCGCGAACGCGAATTTTTTCATGAGAAACGACATCAAGCCCGAGAGTTTCTGCAAGCCCGCGAAGTTCCGCCGCTCTTGGCTCATCGCTTGAATTGCCGTTTAAAATACTTACTAAAAACGCTTTTTTAGGTTTTTCCCGCGTATCATAAAGCTTGCGCATGGCATCAATATAACATAAAAAATTATTTTTTACCACGAACCGCGCGTACAACGCGGTTTAAAGTTATATTTTTCTTCTATCCGAAAAACTGATTATAATCATGGCGATTAACGTACACATATACGGAAACGCGAGAAAAAAATCCGCTGGTGTCTTCCATAACCCCTGCGCGAAATTTGAAAAACTTTCCGAAAAGGCAAAAATAAAAGACGCCGCCAATATACCGTGAGGTTTTCTCATGCCAAGAAAAATTACAGCGAGGGCTACCCATCCTTTTCCTGCCGACATTCCGGGAACAAAAGCGCCAAGGTTTAAACTTAGATATGTTCCTCCAAGCCCCGCGAAAAATCCGGATATAAAAATTGCTGTTATCTGATATTTTTCAGGATTTATGCCAAGGGATACAAGAGACGCGATATTATTATCACACGCTCTCAGTCTGTAACCAAAAGGCGTTTTGTAAATCGCAAGCCACGAAAAAACAAGTAAAATAACGCCGATTATTAAATAGATATTTATTAATCCCGGTAAATTATTTGCAGTTACAACACCTCTTGTTTTAAATATTTTTTCCGACAGAGCGATACATATTCCCGCCGATAATAAATTTACGGCGATTCCCGAAATAAATACATTTGCGCGTAATTTAAAAACCGCTAAAACGTGCAATGCGCAAAGAAAAAATGATGAAATAACCGCGGCAAAAACAGCGGCGGCGGCGTTTTCTGTAAAATAATAAACAGTTAAAGATGAAAAAGCTCCAGCAAACAGCAATCCTTCCAGCGCTATGTTTAAAGTTCCAGCGACAGCCGGAAATAATCCTCCTAATGCCGCGAAGAAAATCGGTATCATAATTGAAACAGAACTTTTTATAATTTGTAAAAATACTTCCATTTGCGATCTATTTCCCTCTATGACTTTTTACGAGAAAAAATATTTTGTAAGATTACACTCGTACAAAAAAACAGTATAACCGCCTGAACAATAGAGGCAACCTCTGTCGAAAGACCGGTATTTTGCATTGAAATTCTCGCTCCTATTCCCAGCCACGCAAGAAAAAGAGCGGCAGGAATTACCGCAGGCGGATAAAATCGGGCGATAAGCGCGACAGCAAGTCCGTTCCAGCCAAGCCCCGATGAAAATTCTTTTATTACGGCATAATACGTTCCTAAAATTGAGATACTTCCCGCAAACCCGTATAAACAGCCGCTTAACGCCATCGCGATTACGGTATTTAATTTTGTATTAATCCCAGCGTAACGCGCGAATAATTCATTATGCCCCGCCATTCTAAACTCAAATCCAAGTTTAGTCCGAATTAAAAATAAATGCATTAATATGACAAAAACAAAAGCGATAAATATTCCTGTACTCAGGCTTGACGGTTTAAAAATTAAAGGGAGGCGCATTATTTCTGAGATTTTTCTTGTCGAGATAAGCGATGTTTCAGTATCCAGAAAATGTCCTGTTACGAGAAAATTAACAATCGGAATTACCGCGCAGGAAAGTAAAAATGTCGTTATTAGTTCGTTTGTATTCCACATTGCCTTGCAAAAACCGCTTATTGCCGCGAGTAAACCGCTGCATATAGCGCCTAACATAACAGCAATAGCGGTCCCTGTTACGCCAAAAAAATATCCCGAAAACATATCCGAAAAAGCAAGCGACGCGGCGGTTGTTACAAAAGCGCCTAAGTAAACCTGCCCTTCTCCGCCAAGATTTAAGTTTCCTGTTTTCATCGCGATAATTACACCTAACGCTCCGATTATCAGAGGAACTGAATCGTTTATCATATTGCCAAACGCAAAAACATTTCTGAAAGGTCCGATAAAGAAGAAATAAAGCGTTTCAAAAGGATTATCGCTGAAAATAAAAATAAGTATAACTAAAATAAAAAGCGCAATAAAAGCTATTAAAAATATATTTGAAGAAAAGGACATTTTTGATTGGCTATTCATTTCTCTTTTTAAAAACTCCCTGCATACAATTTCCAATAGATTCTTTTAGCGATTCTTCTGATCTTTTGAATTCTCCCGCTATTTTCCCTGAATACATAACTATAATTCTGTCCGAAAGCGATATTATTTCATCAAGATTTGTAGAAATTAAAATAATTGCGGCTCCTCTTTTTCTAAGCGAGATAATTTCTTCCCAAATAAAACGGCTTGACGCTATATCAAGCCCCCATGTCGGCTCAGAAAACACTATATAATCCTTTAAACAATCTATTTCCCGCGCGAGAATCAATTTCTGCAAATTTCCGCCTGAAAGTTTTGACACGCTTTCTTCTGTATCCGGCATTTGAATATTATATCTTTCCGTCATATTTTTTATATAATCCGCAGCGGGCGCATTATTTTTTACAAATCCCAGTCTTTTATTTACCGTCATATTTTCTTTTATTGACGCGTCCGCGGCGCTTCCAAAACGAATCCTGTCAGCGGGAACGTACGCTAGTCCGCCTCTGCGCAGCCTGAAAATACTTGTTTTTGAAATATCTCTGTCTTTATGCAAAACTTTTCCCGAAGCGGGATGTAAAAAACCTCCCAGCACCGCTTCGATAACACCAAGACCGTTTCCTCCAACGCCCGCAAATCCGAGAATTTCACCGGAGCTTACCGAAAATGAAACATTTTCAAGAAGCGGATGTTTTTGTCTCCGGCGTTTTACTGTTACATTATCAAATATTATTACAGGCTCATTTTTAACTTTTTCCGAATCCTTATTAATATTTAAATTAAAATCAATCTTTTCATTTCCAATCATCAAAGCCGCGATTTCATTTTCATTTATTTCCGGTGCTTCTCTTACGCCGATTAATTCTCCTTTTTTAAGAACCGCGACTCGATCGCTTATTTTTTTTATTTCACGCAATTTGTGCGTTATAATAATTATTGTTTTTCCTTTATCAGTAAGAATTCTCAATGTATTAAACAACGCTTCTGTTTCTTTTTCCGTAAGAATCGACGTTGGCTCATCAAGAATAATAATATCGGCGTTTTGATAAAGAATTCTGCATATTTCCGTTTTTTGCATTTCTCCGAGACTTAAATCTTTTACTTTTAACGCGCAATTCAGCGAAAAATTATTATCAGTGTTTATTTTTTCGGCAATACTATTTGCTTTTTTTTTATCTAAAAAAATACCGTATTTCCGCGGTTCAGCGCCCATTACAATATTTTCAGCCGCTGTATATTCAGGAAACAGCATAAAATGCTGATGAACCATTCCAATTCCGTATTTTTTCGCGCTTATTACGGAATTTATATCCGCCTTTTCATTATTAATAAAAATATCTCCCGAATTTGGTCTTTCCAAACCGCACAATATTTTCATTAGCGTCGTTTTGCCTGCGCCGTTTTCTCCGGCAATACAGAGAATTTCTCCTTTTTTTATTTCAAGAGTTATATTGTTATTCGCTGTTTTAGCGCTTCCCGGATATATTTTTGTAATATTTTTTAATTCAACTGCATTCATTATTTTTACCGCAAACCGCGCGAACTTTTAATTTCTTATTTATCAGTTGCCGCTAAATCTTTCCGTAAATTCTTTTAGTTTTTGCTGAATATCTTCGGGAATATTATTACGAAAACCGTCATCATCAAAAATAAATCCCAGATAACCGTCTTTTACTCCTAATGTTTGCGCTACGCCGTATTGTATTTTATTACTTAAAACGTCGCTTAAAATTTCCATGATTAGTTTTTTCTGTTCCATAATGCCGCAGCCTACTATCACGCCGGGCGCTGAATTATAAGCGTTTGTGTTATACCACACTATATAAGCGCCTCTGTCCGCCGCTGTTTTAATTAAACCCTGAGCCGCGCCGCCGGCAATCGAAGTAAACACATCTACGCCTGAATTGATCATCGCCGAGGTCAGCTCCGCCGCCTTATTCGCGTCTCCCCATGATCCAACAACGCGAAAATCAAGCTCAATCTCTTCATCGATCATTTTCGCGCCTTCGATAAAACCAGGCGTCATGTGTCTCGTTAAAAGCGGATATTCCTGCGCCGCGATAAAACCGATTTTTTTCTGATTATTCGCGTTTTTCATATCGCTTGTTGTGATAAGCCCTGCCAAAATCCCGAGTAAAAGCGACTGCTCGTACTGATTATACAAATATGTTTTGATTTGAGGATGCCCTTCGTAATAAGCGTCTGTTATGATAAATTTTTGATCCGGAAACATTTTCGCGACATTTACGCATATCTCGGGCAGTGAAGGATTCGATCCTATGACAATATCGTAATCTCCGTCCGCGACTATTTCCGCAAGCTGCTGTTCCCATTGCGCCTGATTCATTCCCGCTTCATATATTTTTATTATAACATTTTGATTTTCCCGCGCGAAGGCAAGCGCGCCTTCCGCCATCATTTCGTAAGTCGGACTTCCGGCTGTTACGCCTGTAACAAAAACAAGCACAGAAATACTGTTATCCGATCCGGATTTTTTTCCAAAACATCCGAATGTGAATAATACCGAAAGAAGCAATATAATTAGTATTAATCTTTTCATTGTTACATAATATAAAAAAATATTATTTTTGTCAATTCTAAAGATAAAATTCTCATGATTGTTTGTGTTTATTCGCGGTGAAATATATTCTTTTTATAAATATAAAACAACCTGTTGTAAAGCTCCGCGTTTTTTGGATTTGGCTCATATCTTTTTTTAACTTTGCATAATTCTTTCGACGCTTCGGCGCAGGACGAAAATTTTCCCATAACGCATGATCCGATTATCGCCAAGCCTAGAAGCTCCGCTTCACTGTATACGCCTTCGAGAACTTCTAAGCCTGTGATGTCCGCTTTAATTTGATTTAAACATGAACACCCGGCAAGACCGCCTGTTACGCGCAACTGCGCCGCCTTAGCGCCTGAATCTTCCATTACGTGAAGAACGTTTTTTATCGCGTAACCTATCCCTTCAAGAACCGAGTTTGCCGCTTCGCTGCGTCCTGTCAATAAGCTTATACCGCTCCATGACGCGTTTCCGTTTGAATCAGAAACACATTGATTTTTGCTGAAGCCGTCAGAAACCTTGCCGGAAACGCGTTCGCCCGCAAGATCCGGAATAAAAACAAGACCGCCGCTTCCCGCTTCGCTCTTTTTCGCAAGCGAGATAAAATCGTCAAAGGAATTAACTCCCAATAAACCGCAAGCCCAGTCAATCGCTTTTCCCGATGTATTGATCACGCCTGAAAGATTCCAGTAAGGTTTAACAGGATGAGCATAAGACATAAGAAATGATCTCATTTGCGTCTGCGCGGATTCATTATGTTTTTTGGTTTCATCAAAAATATCTCTGTGTGTACACAAATTGATCCCTTCCGAAGATCCGCCGCGATCGCAAACCTGTCCGGGATATGTAACTCCCGCGCCTAAAATCGCTGCGAAAAAATCAGGACCGCCCGATATTACCGGCGTTTTTTTCCTGAAACCA